>Ga0209212_1000797_pt1 | contig 57943 bp, 50 predicted proteins | sample RifGroC2_FD_183996 | JGI IMG/M metagenome (GOLD analysis project Ga0209212, IMG submission 183996) | Groundwater microbial communities from Rifle, Colorado, USA - Groundwater C2 (SPAdes) (version 2) | ecosystem: Environmental > Aquatic > Deep subsurface > Groundwater | place: Rifle, Colorado...
TTTTCTGGATTATCCTGTAAATCAGCATCCATGGTCACAATAACATCGCCTCTACACTCATGCATACCTAAAAACAATGCCTTTGACTTGCCAAAATTCCGCCTCAACTGAATAAGTTTAAGATTGGTATTTTCTCCAGCAATTGAGCTTAATCTTTCAAAGCTCCCATCTGTTGAGCCGTCATCAATAAAGACATATTCCATCTTAAGGTCATTTTTTAACCTTACCTCCTCTAACTCGTTGTACAGTATAGGGAGGCTTTCCGATTCATTATAAAAAGGTATTACAACACTTATCAGAGAATCCTTCATAGACACTTTATTTCCCTTTCGCTGAAAAGCTGAAAGAAAATCCTTTATCAGAAGTTCTTATTTCTTTCGTTATTATTACGGACTCTACTTTATCCGTACCTAATGAATCAAATAGGCCAGGCGGCTCAGCGATTCCTTTGCTGCTAAAAATTAAAGGATGCAAATGCCTCAGATTAAGCCTGAAACTATTGTTCTCACATGCAATCTCATCTGTTATCTTTAATGTGCTGCCTTCCATAATAAGCCTTCTTTTGAGAATAATGCCTAAGCTCTTTTCGGACAGAGGCGCCACAGACTGGTTTATTGCAGTCCCTTTCTTTTTACGGTATACATCAATAAGCCATCTAAGCCAGTACGACAAATATGGTATGCTGCAGCCTATCCTCAGGATGAGGCGCGCAATAAACGGAGGAAAGAAAAATTTAGCCGGTGCAAATCTTATATAAGCTGTAACTGTATTGCTGTCCTTCTCAATCTTCCGCGTATTTTTGTAGCCGCCTGTGAACATCTTATATTTTGTCCATGAAGGATCATCATAGAAATACCCGAGGTCTTCATAGGAATATATATCTACACTGTTATTCCCCTGATAAAATATCCTTATTCCTCCGCCGCCGGCAGGCATAAAAATACAATGAAGGCCTTTTGACTTATATGAAAAGACCCCGGCCTGCTCATAAAAGGCAGCGCCTTCGCTGTTAATAACCTGCACATTGCATGCCTTGGCAAATCTGAATTCAGCCTTCATCTGCTCTCTTATAATATAGGTTATTAAAGGCAGATAACCCCAGCGGCACAATCTGAGGTCGTCTGCCAGATAAGGCTCAATACCTGAAAACCCGGCGCTCTGGCTATCCATAGCCTTTGCAACAGAAGCTGCTTCCGGGGAATGCTCTGATAAAAGCAGAGTCCCAAGCCTTGAAACATACGGATTAAGACATATGCCCGCCTCTGGAGAGATTGTAATGTCCGGCTGTATAAATGGAAAAATAAAGGCATAAAGTTTTTTCATTGCCTCCAAGCCGGAATTATCCTTGGTTATATAATGGTAGAGCATCATGTAATCAAGCAAGACGCTGCAATAGCCTAAATCCATGCCTGCTATTTCATTAAACCATCCCTCATCTGTTTGTGCCTTTAATACAGTCTGATGTTTTCTAACAGCCTCATTGAGGAATGCCTCTTTTCCGCAAATCTTATAAGCAATAGCAAGCGCCGCTGCCCCTGCTGCCTGGTGATTCATCTTAACAAAGTCATCATGCTTTAAAAGCCAGTTGGCAGCCTTCTCAGCAGTCTGCAGCAATATTTTTTTATCCTCCTGCTCTATCTTATCAGCAAGAAAATATATTGCTAAACCATAGGCAATTAATGAAAAGGTTGTTGCGGCAAAACCGTGCTCATTTTTATACCATTCATCAAAACTGCCGTCTGAATGCTGCTGCCTATTCCAGAATACCACCCCGGCAGAGAAGGCCTTATAAAGCGCCTCCTTCATCGGAAGCGAAGGTTCATGCAACAATGGATGTGCTAAGAGCGCTAAGGCTGCGCCAGCCTCCTGAAAGCGTATATCGGCAAATTCAGAGACCTTGTCGCGCCAGTGGGAATAGTGAAAACATCCGTAGCTCGGCGAAAGAGGGTGCCTGTCCTGCATCCAGATGATTCTGTTGGCATTCTGTTTTATATAATTTGCCTGATATTCAAAATCGTTCATCACAAAGAACTATATAAACCGTTTAATTAAAATTATTGTTATACCTGCAATACCACCAATACCACTAATTTACAAGACTCAATAACATTCGCCGCTTCTAACCTTCCCATCGCTTTATAGACGCTCTGTTTATTCTTTTTAATTATCTCGTTATAATATTAGCTAAATGTCTAAACACTTTATAATGAGGAATATTATAGTATATGCAAGAAAACAATTGATTTACAAGCCATTTGGCATTTGTATCTCCGCCTCTGCAACATTTGCAGAATTCGTATGGTAGATGGCATCTTCTAAATTCTGAAGCAATACGCTTGAATTCTTTGCTATTGAGTAATTTTGAAAAGTTGCAATCTTCATATTTAAAAGGCAATCTTGTTCTTCCCTCATAATCCAGACAACAGAGTGCATAGGTTCCATCAGCCAGTATTGCTATCTGCCCGTCTTTCCGCAATGCATTACAACTTCCGATTATAGCTTTTTTGACTTTTCCATAATCGGTTCCAATATTGCCCGCCCAGCTGTGGGAAACCCCGATGGCAAGATTAACTCCCGGCACCAGCTCTTTCCTTATCACAAATGGAAGCTGTATTCTTCTAAAAAAATTATACCTAAAACCAGCAAATACATCCTTCATAAAAAGCACCGACTCAATACCAATCTGATCTAAAATTTGCATTATTGATTGTATTTCAACTGAATTTTTTATTATATCACGCTTATGGAGTAAGATAAGAAACTCCAGTTCTGTACTCGGATTCCTTTTTATATGCTGCTTAACTGCGTCGGTAACGTTTCCAAGGTGTTCTTCATAACTTAATTTAGGTTTTCGCATGTAGAATTCATCTTTATTTTTACTCAAGTTAATCGTGATTTTATCAATATGTATATCATACAGAAACTTAATTGTATCTGAAGTCAGTAAACTTGCATTAGTATTCAATAAAATTTTCAGGCTTTTGCTTTTAATATATTTAAAAATCTGATCTGCCTGCGGGTGCATTAATGGCTCACCAACAATATATGGATTAATGTGTCCATCACTACTGAGAAGATGCAATTCGGATATCTCATCCACAATCCTTTTAACAGTCTCAAAAGACATATAAGCCCTCTTACGCTGCATTTTCCCGATTGGGCAAAAATTGCATGAAAAATTACATATATTAGTTATTTCAATCGAAATCTGTGAAAAAAACATTCGCCTTCTCCTATAAATATGAATCCACCTAAAGTATTGTGTTTATATTTCATTCCAATCTTAAAACTTTTTACATGCATATTCTAAAACCTGATATAAACCCTACAGCTATGCTTCTCTAACTAACTTGACTTGATTCTCTTACAAAATAATCAGCCGAGAAATTAAGCCTCTCGTCGTCCTGCTCCTGTGTTTTAAGGTAAATCTTGAAATCACTTATAATGTTTATCATTTCCTGATCCTGATAGAATTTTATATAGGTTATTGCTTGAATTAGTGCGAGTAAATATGGAAAGGTCTATGTTGTATTCCACTAACCCGTTTTCCTTTGAAAGATGCTGGTCTAACCAGTTCTTTCCATCAATTGAAATGGCCCTAAAGGGTAAATCTTTATAATCGCTGAAGGCTTTAAAATTTAGTAATAACTATATTTAAAATATGCGGCGGCATAAAAGCTATCTCTCTTGAGAAGTCGTCATACTCTAAAGGGAAAAATCTTGCTATTGCCGCATAGTGATTGAGAGTAGAATGATATTCATAGCTTCTGAAAAAAAGGTATATTGTAAAAAAAGATAAAACAATATGAAAAAGCAATGAGACTTTTTATATTGCTCTATATCCAGATAATTCCTTAAGGTCATGCTAAAATTTTTTATCCGTTGCATATTTTTTAGTAAGTCCATATCGGTTTAGGCCTTAATCTATTACACACTACCTTTTAATTAAACCTTTAAATAACCCCATTATTGCACTCCTTACAACCTTGATTGACCCAGAATTTATTTTCTTCATATAGTATACCAGTAGCCTCCAGTTGCCATTGGAAATGCATCCTATAAGCTCGTTCTTTATATTATTGAAGGTAAACATGTCGTGAATACTTTGCAGATAAGCGCTATCAATCTTGCTTACATTGATGCTTGTATTGCCAATATCAAAAGCCTTACCTTGCTCCTCCAGAGACTCTGGTAGTTTAAAAAGTCCATTTGAAACACAGTAATTAAACAGTTCTGATCCGGGGTATGGCCTGAAGATAGTATTTATCGTCTGATGAGCCTTTAGTGATTTTACCAGATTTACGGTCATTTCAACATCCTCTCTTGTTTCTGTTGGCATACCTGCCATAAACATGGCCCCGGCCTTAAGTCCAACCTTGTGGCAAATATCAAAGGCCTTCTTAATACCGTCTACATCTTGGCCTTTTCTAATTTTTTCAAGAATTCTTGGGGAACCACTTTCAACACCAAATTCTATGAAACAGCAACCTGCCTTTTTTTCAAGGGCATACCGCTCCTCATCTGCAATATTCGTTCTTGAATAATGCGCCCATTTTATGTTTATCTTCTCTTTTAAAAGTAAATTACAGAAAACAACAACCCTCTTTGGGTTAGCGTCAAATTCATCATCATAAAATTGAAACCCCTTTATTCCGTACCTATCCTTTAAGCACAATACCTGTTCCAGTATCTTCTCAGGAGATAAGCCCCTCCATCTTCTAAAATTTACCTGTTCGTTATAGCAATATGAACATGACCATGGGCATCCACGACTTGTGTGTAATGTTACTACCCTATCGGAATAGAATTTTTTATGTATGTACCTTTCAATCGGCACCATGTCCCATGCAGGGAGCGGAAGGTCATCTAATTCTATAAAGGGTCTGATTTTGTTTTTTACAAGGGTCCCATTTTCCTTATATCCAAGATTCAGTATGTCCTTTGCCTCATCATCACCTTTTAAGAGCCTCTGGCAAAGCTCTAAGATTGGGCGATCCCCTTCATTTATTATGATGTAATCAACATAAGGCTGTTTAAGCACATGGTCAGGAAATATTGTTGTATGTATACCGCCCCATACAATTTTCGCTTCTTTAAGGATTTCTCTTACCATCTTGGACTTATTAACGGCATCTCCTATACATGAACCTGAAAGAACTGAAAAACCAACCACCTTCGGAGATGTTTTTTTCAAAAATTCCCTGAAATCCCTATCTTCCACATTTGTGTCATATATTCCGACATCCATACCCTTTGCTCTCAAAAACCCAGCCATATAGAGTATCCCGTACGGAAAGTAACTGGGGATTGTATTAAAGCTCTTCGGGTTTACAAACAGAATTTCAGCCATTTAAAAATCCTCCACTACAAACTATTTATTTACAGACGATGTAAAGGCAAAGCTCTTTGCAGCAGCGTAAACTTCCTTTAATCCAATCTCCCGCCTCTTTAAAAGAGAAAGGCCGATTGCCCCGATATTAATTATATTTGCTATCTTTGCAATATAAAGAAGATATTCAGGCCTCTTTTTCAAAAACCTGCTCTTGGACAAAAAGTTTATAATCCATGAGGGTATAAAAGGTTTTGATGTCAATGAAAATAGGCTGTTCCAGAAAAGATTATTCTGGTAGCCATATATCATCTTTTTGTCCTTCAATAAGACATGGTTAAGCCGCAATGCCTCATCAGCTTCACCTTCAATATGCTCCTGTTTTATAATGCCATCCTTTAAAGCCTTTTCAGTCAATTCTGTCTTTGGAAAATAAACAAGGGAATGGAGGTTTAATTCAAATGGTTTTGGTATTTCAAGATAAAACCTCAACGATTCCTCAAGGTCTTTCTCTGTTTCATAAGGATTATTCACAATACCATCAAAAGTTATCCTGATACCCATCTTATGGAATAGGCTTGCAAGCTCTATTATCTTTTCATTTGTTTCATTGCGCTTGTACAGATTTTTCCTTACATACTCAGAACCGGCCTGTATGCCTATCCTTGCGTGGCTGAGGCCTGCATCCTTTAACATCTTTATAGTATCCTCCCTCACTACATTTGGATAGAACATGGCCGCAAAGGGCATATTTACATGCTTCTCATATTTATTGCAAAACTCTATAGTCCAGTTTTTATTAAATGCAAAAACCTCATCTGCAAAAACTATTTTTTTCAGGTTCTTAAAATACCCTTTAAGGTTATGTATATCTTTTATGACATTATCAACACCTTTTAATCTTACAAACTTTCCTTCGTGCATTATACTCCTTAACACATTGTTGGTGCAGTAGGTGCAATGATAGGGGCATCCCCTTGAGGAGAATATTTCTCCGACTGAATTTTCAATGAGCGGCTCGCCTGCTTTTACAGTATCGTTTTCAATATGCCACTTATTATCATTGGAATAATCTATAGCCGGAATCTGGTTTATATCTATAAGTTCGTTTATTTGATTTTTATATATCTGGCCGTTTTGCTTTACCCATAAACCCGAGATTTTTGTTATACTTTTAAGTTCGTCTGAATAATTCCTGATCAAATCTAAAAATGGGTACTCGCCCTCGCCGAGGCAGACCATATCTGCCAGTTCTATACATTCCTCTGGCGAGAGTATTGCGTGAGTCCCTCCTATTAAAATCTTTATATCTTTAATCTCATTGCGGACAAAATTTATAATAGCCTTTGCTGTCTTATATGACGATGACCTCAGGCTTATCCCAAGAAGCTCGGTATCTAAATCCTTTATAAGATTTACCAGCGTATCTATTTCATTCTGAGTATAAGGAAACTTGGATGGAAAAAGATTTTTAAAAAAAACCTGATTCACTTGAATGCCTTCATGTTCTTTGACAAATGAAGCCAATGTCCTGATGCCTATTGCATCAGGGTCATATAAGGCAAGCAGTGTGGTTTTAGGATATCTTTTGTTTTCCATAATTTTATATTGATTTATTCCTTCTCTTTGCAAATTGAAATAATCTGTAATCTATCGGAATGCCAAAATATTTATATCCCCATCTAAGCCTGGCCAATATACGATAAAATTTGAAGACTATTAAAAACAAGCCTCTTTTAAGCCTACTCTTTATCCTTTCCCCAATCCATGTTATTGTATCGGAATCCAAAAACATGAAAATATAGCTTGAAATCATTGAAACAAGCAAAACCTGCTTCTTTGTGACCCATGGGGTATGTTTTTCATATAGGGTATAGTTGCTCCATTCTTCAAGGCTTTTTGGCTCTTTAAAACCAAGCTCAACTGCATTTTGATACATGGGTGTTCCCGGATACGGGCAGTATATAAACATCAACCCCCTGTGCCTGCTGTCATATGAAAGGAGCTCATCAAACATTTTTATAGTAGCATCTATTTGTTCACCTGTCTTTTTTGCAAGCTCATCATAGGTCTTTCCTGGTATTGGCAGCCCCACAAGGGTTGAAAAAACTACCTTTATGCCATACTCATGGCACCTCTTTGCAAACCTTATATTATCCTCCACGTTTATGTCTTTCTTAATAATCTCAAGGGCCTCCTGATTGCCGGATTCCGCGCCTGTCAGGATGCTGTAACACCGTGTTGCCCTTAATAGCTCCCATATCTCCTTATCAGCATCAGCAAGCTGTTTTGTCCTGCCGTCAACATTGCCAAGCCTTATTGTCAAGCCCCTCTCCAACATTCCGCTCAAGATACCCTTTGCCCTCTTCATATCAACGAAGAAATTGCTGTCATACATTGATACGCCGTTAACCTTGTAAACCTTCTCCAGCCTTTCAAGGTCATCAACAACCTTTCTTGCATCTAATCCAACCCATCTCCTCTTGTTAACTGTCTGCTCGCAGCAGAATCCGCATCTGAAAGGGCAGCCATAGCTTGAAACATAATTTATAGTTCTGTTGCCGAACTCGGTTTCAATAAGGCATTTCTCTGTATCAACAAGATGATACGGGATTGGCGGCATTTCATTAAGCGGTTCAAGCATCCTGTCCTGATTAGAATAAATCCTGCCATTATCCTTCCAGTGCACACCTAAAATATTCTCATAGGGCGCTACCTCCTCTGTCCTTTTTACTACATCATAGAACGCCCTTTCACCCTGCCCTTTTATTACAATGTCTATATAGGGATTCTCCAATACCTGCTGGGGATAAAGCGAAGGATGCCACCCGCCCCATACTACCTTTATGTCCTTGTTCGCCTCTTTTACAATTCTGCTCGCCTTAAGCCCATCATATATCTGATAGCCTGTCATAGATGAGACGCCAAGAATCATGCTCTCCTTTGCAGCTTCCCTTATCACATCAAAATGGTCATCATACAGATTTTCGCTGACTATTTTTATATTATAACCATCCTTATCAAGGAACCTTGATATGCACAATAATGACAATGGCAGATCAACAGGCCTTAAATGTGGATTGGGTCTTGGATTATATAAGAGAATTTTTTCTTTCATGAATATTATCGCCTTTTATATAAAATCTGTACCATACCTCAAATATCAAAAGCCTCCAGAGAAGGATATTGTACTCTATTCTTCTAAGCCCTCTCTGGGGTCTAAATAATTTACAGAGCATCTCATTTCCTAAAAAATTCTTGGAAAACGAAGAATCATCCATTAAAACCTCATTAGTGTACCCTTTTAAACCGCTCTCCAGCCACTTATCAAGGGGAATCAGAAAACCCCGTTTCTTTCTTTCTACAATCTCCTGAGGAAGGATGCCTTCCATGACCTTCCGCAGTATATACTTCCCGGTAAGGCCTTTTATTTTATATTTCCTGGGCAAGGCAACAACAAACTCCAGTAGTTTATGATCCAAAAATGGAGCCCTTGCCTCTATGGAGTGCGCCATTGTCATTTTGTCTACCTTCATTAAAAGGCAATTCGGCAGAAGATTTTGCATCTCAAAGAACGACATCCTGGATAAAAAATCTATATTGCTACTTGTTGTGTCAAAGAGCCCTTCAAATTTTTTATAGATTACAGAGGAGTTTTCCCATCCCCTGTAGAATGTATTCAGATAAAAATAAAGCCGTCTTTTAATTGTCTCTGGAAAAAAATCAAGATACGGACTTGACAGCTTATACCACGAATATCCGCAAAAAAGCTCGTCAGCGCCCTCTCCAACAAGTATAACCTTTACATAGTCTTTTACAACCTCTGAAACAAGGAAGGTTGCAAATGCGCCTCCATCAGCAATAGGCTCATCCAGATGCCATACTATTTTTTCAAGCAGGTTCATTAAATTATCAGGCTTAATGGTAAATTCATGGTGGTCAGTCTGAAATCTTTTTGCAACTATTTTAGCATATCCCAGCTCATCACCCTCTTCACCAAAACCTACTGAAAAGGTCTTTATCTCCTTTGCGCCTGCGCCTGACATCATTGCCACCACACTGCTTGAATCAAGCCCCCCTGACAGCAGAACACCTACTGGAACATCGCTGATAAGCCTTAGCGATACAGACTCATCAAGCAATTCCTTGAGTTTTTCGCAAGCCTCTGCCTCGCTCCCACTCCAGCTTTGGGGTTTAATGTCATAAAGATTCCAGTATTTCTTGACAGTTATATTATCATCTTCCAGTATAAGCATATGCCCTGGAGGCAACCTGTATACATTTTTCACTATGGTCTCTGCTCCGGGGACATATTGAAAGGCCAAATAATAAGAATAACCCTCCAGATTTACTTCCCTATCAATATCACTGCACTCCAGAATAGACTTTATCTCTGAGGCAAAAACAAGCCTTTTGCCGTTCCACCAATAGTATAATGGTTTTTTACCAATCCTGTCCCTGCAGAGTATTAATCTATCCCTTTTTGAATCCCATAATGCAAAGGAAAACATGCCGCGGAAATCCTCAACACATCCAACTCCCTTTTCTTCATAGGAATGAAGAATCACCTCGCTATCTGAGCAGCTCTTAAAATGATGGCCATTTTTAAGCAGCTCGTCCCTTAAACCTTGAAAATTATAAATCTCCCCATTTACAATCACAAAAAGGCTTCCATCCTCATTTGTCATTGGCTGTCTTCCATTTTCAGACAAATCAATTATACTTAATCTTCTGTGTCCAAGTGAAACCTTATTGGATACATATATTCCTTCTTGATCAGGGCCTCTGTGCCGAATGATCTCGCACATCTTCTTAAGAAGTACATCATCCCTGAAACCATAGAAACCAGATATACCGCACATTTAATTAAACCTGCCGATTATCATATCCGCAGTCTTTTCCCAATTAAACCTCTGGCTTGATTCATAAGCCTCTTTTGACATCCTTTGCCTTGCTTCTTTATTAGAAAACAACTTTATTATGTTTTCTGCCAATCCTTTAATATCACCTATATCCGCTTTAATCATCCCGACAGGATATATTTCCCTGTAAACAGGCAAATCATATGCCACTACAGGCAGACCGCACGCCATCGCCTCTGCTACAACCATTCCAAAGCTCTCATAGGTGCTCGGAAAGATACATATCTTAGATGACTTCATAACAGTAAACTTGTCTATCCCATTCAGAAAACCCATAAATTTTATATTCTCAAACAGACCTTTGTCTTTTACCCTTTTAACCACATCATCAAAGTTAATATCACTGCCAATAACAGCCATTACTGAATTTGGAAACCGATCACAAACCAGTTTCCATGCCTCAATAAGGTCAAAAAAACCTTTCTGTTCATGAAACCTTCCAATATAACACGCATCATATCCTGGTTCTTTTTTATCAGCTTTATTAATAGCATCCCAGTCAACTGCACCGTATGTTACAATCACCTTATCAGGCACAAAACCCTTCTTAATGAGAAAATCCCTGTCCATAGAGTTTGAGACCATTACAGTATGTGTATATCTTTTCATAAATCTCATAATTAAACGCTGGCTAAAAAAATAATAGATATTGGAAATAGAAGGTATGGCATACCCCCTTATAGATATCTTTTTGAAGCCCTTGAATGGATTCGGTGCTATAAGGTGCAGACCAGCAATCCACTTCAATTCAGACATCATTATTTTTGAAAAAATAGCTGGCATGGCATCAGGCAGCAAATCCGACGAAGAGTATATAACCGTATTATCTTTGACATTTTTCTTCAGTCTCTTATACAGCATCTGCGATGCCTTTATTCCCCTTAAAAAATAACCAGCAGCTAAACCAATGCCACCACTTAGTGAATCAGATACAGTTATAATACAATTTAATCCTTTGTATCTTTCTTTCCCTTGCTCAGGAATAATTAAAGTTACTTCATGGCCTTTTAAAATAAACATCCTGCTCCAATTTAATGCCCGCTGGTCTGATCCGCTCATCCCTTCAGAAGATATAATACCGTTATTGATTATTATAAATTTTAATTTAAAAATTTCCCCAACCCCTGTCTTAAAACCCATTTTTGATACACTGTATTCCTCAAGTAAAACCATTCATTTCGCAAAACCGTAAAAAAAATAAACCCCGTCCCTGCCCTAATATTTATTATAAATTTTGCTATCAACACAAATATCGTTGGGAGTCTCTCTAAAAAATTCATCCATTTGGCACTGTTGATTATCTTCTTAACGATTGACGGCGGAATAAGCGGCAAAGAAGTAAAAAGTAGAGCATATTTTTTGAAATTGCCCTGCGAGTTAAACTGAAGGTTCATATAGCCCTTAAACAGGCCTCTATTGATAGAATCAGCAGCTTGAGCTTCAAGCATACCAGCCTTTATACCATGGTTGATTATCTCTGTTTTCGGAAAATATATAAGGTCAAAGGAGTGGATAATATCGGGCCGCAACTCATTATAAAATTCCAGGGATTCTTTAATGGTCTCCTCTGTATCAAAAGGTATGTTAAGTATATTATCCAGCGAAAATTTAATTCCTTGTTCTTTAAGCCTTCTTGTAGCCTTTCTGTATTCATCATTGGTCTCTGGTCGTTTAAGTACTTCACGCCTTATACTCTCTGAACCTGACTGAAGGCCCAATAAAAGCATATTGCACCCTGACTTCTTTAAAAGCTCGCATATCTCATTATCCAAAAACTTGGTGTGAGATAAACAACTGTAGGGTAGGCCTATCTCACTGGCATACATGGGTGCAAATTCTTCAAGCCATTCCTTATCGAAAGTAAAGAGATCATCCATAAAAATTATATATTTTGGTTTATACCTGGATTTTATAGCTTTAATCTCTGCTGTAACGTGGATAGGGCTTCTACGCCTTAGGTATTTACCCTTTCCTTTATAAACTGTTGCGATGGCGTTGTTGGCGCAATACGTACACCGGTAAGGACATCCATAGCTTGTTAGTATTATAGGATACTTGCTGTATGAGCGTGGCAGTTGGGCGTACAGATCATCCCTGTCAGGGAACGGAAGTGCATCAAGATCTTGCATTAATGGACGAATTTCATTTTTGATAATTTCGCCGTCCCTCTTGAACCATATGTTCTTGACGGAGTAACTCATCTTACCTAATTCTAAGCACTGGAGCAGTTCTGCAAGCGGCTCTTCACCCTCCCCGACGCATACCATATCAACCGCATCCTCACTGATGACAGTCTCAGGGACAAGTGTGGTGTGTACGCCCCCAAATATAATAGGGACTTTTATAACCTTTTTAACCGCTCTCGCCATCTTCAGTGCCCACTGGTAGTTTGATGTAAATACCGAAAAACCGACAATATCCGGTTTGAATGTCTCAATTTCTCGGAGTATCAAATCCCTCCTCGCAAACAAATTCGCAAGGAATTTATTCTGTGAATATGATTTTTCAAACTGCTTTGGATCAAAAATAACTTTAACTTCATAACCCTTAGATTTTAGATAGGCTGAAAGGGAAGTTATTCCAAGAGAAAAATCTTCTGAACAAATTAAAACGACTCTCATATCACTCAATTATAACCTTTTTAATAATATTTTTTTGTTTAGGGTCTTTAATATCTCTTTTTTATTCTTATTCATAAGGAACCACTTTGCTACATCAAAAGGACTTATAATAGCAGAGGAACTTACCTCGCACTCACACCAGCACTTGCACTTCTCAAGCTTCTTTCTCAAGCCCCATGCCTTATCGGAATTTATTATGTCTTTGAAAAACCCGTCTTTAATATTGCCAAAGCTCTCTTCAATCAATATGCACGGCAGTATTTCACCGTAAGGGTTAATCACATAAGAAGTATAGCCTGAATAACATGGGAGCGTCCTTCTGGACTCACCTGTAATCTGCGTCCTTAGATTGTCCATGAAATAGTGGTAGCCGAAGTCCTTGAGTTCTTCTGCAATAATATCAAGTTCTTTTTTTGTAAGCTGATTTTTATTATTCAGGTTGCCAAAATACTCGCTGCTTTCAGGAAGGAAGCAGGAAAATTCGCAACCGAGTGATTCAACCTTTTCTGAAACCTCTTTTATCTTGTCAAAATTTTTGGATGTAAGCGTCATACCGCATGTAATGCCTGTTATGCCCAGTTCTGCAGCGTATTCTATAGTTCTGACAGCCTTTTCATATGCGCCATCTATACCCCGAATCTCATCGTGAGTGCTGCCAATGCCGTCCAGCGATACAGCAATCTTAAAATTCGGATAAAATTTAAGAATCTCTATAATCTTATCCCTGATCAACTCTGGCAGGAGTCCGTTTGTCTGGACACCGATATCAACCCACGGAAGCTCCTCGTGCCCTGCCCTTATAATCTCTACCATGTCTTTCCTCAGAAATGCCTCTCCGCCTGTAAAACCTATGCTCCTTAAATCTGAGAAAAAGTCTCTATTTTTTCTTAGAAAGCCAGCAATATCTTCAACTGTCAGTTCGTCGGAAAGTCTTTTATTTTCATTATCATCTTTTTTATACTTCTTCCATATGTCGCACATTATACATTTGGCATTACATCTGTATGTCACAGGAAAATTAATAAAGACAGGCTTCACAGGCCTCTTGATTGTTCGGTTAAGCTTATAGGATATTGAAGACGCAAGGCTTTTAGCCGACAAAACAAATAATCTAAACATATTAAACCTAATAATCCTTCACAGCCTTTACAAAGATAGATACAGATGACTCGCCATCTGCAAGTTTATCATTAAATTTATCCAGAAGATTTAAAACCCTGTAGCCATGTTTTATCAACATAGATTGCTTATTCTCATTGACTGAGAATTTATCAGCGGTATTCTTCATCCCATCAGGCAGCATGCCGCTATCAAGCACCTTTTTGAGCCCGTATAGCACAATATGATTAAAAGGCACGCAGTAATGAGTTAAAGGCTCCATAGAAACAACCTTAAATCCGGCGTCTTTTATCAAACTGCTTATCTCTTTAGGATAATAAAGTCTTAAGTGCATATTCCATATGCCAGCCCAAAAGCCGGATTTTATATGGCCGCCTGTTACTGCCTCCATAACCCAATTTATTGGGTCCCACAGGAATGGATAATTATGATTTGGCACAGTTAAAATAAGCGTGCCCTTTGGTTTTAAAATCCTGTAAATCTCTCTTAATGCCTGACAGTCGTCAGGTATATGTTCTATCACCTCTGTGCAGTATATCTTGTCAAATGCAGAGTCTTTGAAAGGCAGTATACAACCGTTGCCTTGTATAATTGAGACTGAATTATCAGTATGCCCCTGGGCAAGCCTTAATGACCCGCTATCAAGGTCAAAACCTATTATGTTATACGAACCCAATTCTTTGATTGTCTTTAAATAAAGCCCATCGCCGCATCCGTTGTCTAACACAAAATCATCTGGTTTAATATCAAGCTCGGAGATAATTCTCTTAACCCTTCTCTTAAGGGCCATATCACCGATATTTACAGTCAGATCATCAAGCTTGCTATTCAAATAAGTTTCCATCTTAATTCTTATAAGAACTCAGAATCTTATCAGCATTGGATTTTCCAAATCTTTTTACTGCATAGCCTCTGCATAATCTCTTCTTCTTTTCCAACTCTTCCCGATTTTCAAAGAGGTAAAGAATCGCCTTATAGAAATCCTCTGCCTTTGGCTCTACAAGCATGCCAATGCTGCTGTCAACCGCCTCTGGGATGCCGCCCTTATTTGAAGCAATTACAGGCGTCCCGCAGGAAATGGCTTCAAGGATAACCCTTCCGAATCCCTCTTCATACTTTGAAGGCACACAAAGAATATCCGCTGCGCTGTAATAGAGCGGCAAATTGCGATTTTCAACCTTCCCTATAAAAATAACATTATTTAATATCCCGGCTTCTCTTTCTATCTTTCCAGATAACGGGCCGTCCCCGATAAATGCAAAATGAACCTTCCCCTTCATCCTCCCTGCTGACTCCAATAATATATCTGTCCCCTTTGCATCAATAAATCTGCCGACAAAGAGGACTATAAACATATCCTCCCAGCCGGCTTTTTTTTTAGCCTCGGAAACGGGTCTAAATATCTCCTGTTCTATCCAGTAAGTATAGGTATCAATACCTCCTGCATCAAGCCCTATTTTAACAAGCTCTCTTTTTGAGGCCTCTGATAAGGTCAGAATTTTGTCAGCAGACATTAAAGTCCATTTAACCATCCTTGCCATTAAAGAATCAGGATTCATTTCATAAACAGCATGGGTGCTGATAATAAACCTTTTTCTGAATACCTTAATAAGCAATTTGGCAATAAAGGAGGCATTAAATCCCTGTGCATGAATTACATCTATTTCTCTGCTTTTAAAAAGGAGAAAAATAAAAGTCCATATAAGCAGCCACGGTGTTATATAGAAAAACTCTAAGATCGGATACGGCTCTAATTTGTGAAACAGATTGAAACCAATCCATGGGATTCTTAAGACTTTTAAATTTCCTTTCTCTTCAGAATAATGGCCTTTGGTCTCTGTTGTAATTGGTTGATAAGTTAAAACATATACCCTATATTCGCTATTCTTATTAAGATATTCAGTAAGATCTTTCAAATGTGTCTCTACCCCGCCTATATTTGGTTCATAAAAAGGGGTCAATATCAATACGCCAATTTTTTTCGTCATAAAATTGCTACTGCCCCCATCTTTCTCTTCTTAACTCCCGAACACCAAATACTCCACCAATCCTTCCCCATCCATATTCCCACAGCGTAATCCAACAAGCAACGGGATGAAAAAACCAAACCTTGTCTGGTCGCTTTAGATAACCCTTAAGGCTTTGAATTACCAACGGAATAATTATTAAACATGACAAAATAAATTCCAATAATTTTATCTTGCTGACACTCTTCCATGGATATTTTCGAACGCCGAGCCTGTTGTAATAGAGATAATCCCTTACCCTTCTCTTTTGTTTTCTTGCAAAGGTTTTTATATCTCCTGAGAAAATATGAATTATGCCGGTCTTAACTTTGGCAAACCGGATTGAATCCCTTGAGCTGAGAAGTTCGTGTATGACATCTATGTCAAAAAGATAATCTCCTATATTGCACCTTTCCAGTGCAGAACGGCGAATGAGAAAGCCATTGGCGCCGATTGTCGGAAGCTGTCCTTTATTGAATTCTATTTTCAGATAAACACCTTTATCTTCTTCTTTATGCTCTATCTCTGTCCATTGTCCGGTCAAAGTACAATATCTATCATAGTTTCCCAAAAACAGGCATAAAGGGTCGTTCATACCAAGAAGGGCACAGTAGCGAGTTATGTAACTATCGGTTGTCCTATATGTATATTCAATCGGCTCTGATGCTACAATTTCAGGGTCATCAAAAGGCTCCACCATATTTTTCAGCCAATCTTTATCAGGTAGTATATTGTCAGAATCAATAAAGGCAATTATATCATTCTTGGCATGTTTACGACCAGCGGCTTTGCCTGCCTCACCTGTCTTTAAGGGGTTGAGAATAACTTTAATATTTAAGGCAGCAGAAAATTCAGAAATAATATCAAGTGTTTTGTCTGTAGAACCGGCATCTGCGATTATTATTTCTACTTTATCTTTAGGATATCCCTGCCCGGCAATACTTTCCAGACACTGCTTAAGGGTCTTTGCCGAATTCAATGTTGGAATTATAACAGAAACAGACGGAGAACAGAAACTTAGGAGTTTAACATTTTGAACAACTTCTAACAAGGCCTTTCCCCTGCCTTAAAATCCGTCAGATGACCAATAATCTTTTTCCCGGCACGCCAAAAAAAGCGCAGATCATCAGCGCCACGTATAGAAAGAACTTTTCTCAAGAAGAATTGCGGACTAATAAACGACTTATATAACATTTGCGTTAACTCTTTTATATCTTCTCCAGACACAGGTGATGACATTATTTGCTCTCTCATGTCATACCTGTCCCAATCTTCGGTAAGCAGCCAGCCATTCTCTTTACATTCTTTAAATAGCGGAGTGCCTGGATACGGTATCACAATAGTTGCCTGAAGGGTGTCAACATAGCCACATTTAAACAGATGTTGTGCCAATTCAATGGTTTTTCGGGCATCTTCTTTTGTCTCCCACGGATACCCCATCATTACGGTAATGTGCGGATCAAGTCCTGCCTGCTTGGCAAATTTAACCCCCTCTGCTATCTTTTCAATTTTCAGATTTTTATCTATTCTGTCAAGTGTCTTCTGATTTGCAGATTCAAGCCCAAAAAGGATAAACCTGAACCCTGCCTTTGCCATCATCTTATACTCTTGTTCACCAAGTATTCCAAAACGCATATTGCAATCTATCTTAACCCTTTTGTTATAGCCCCTTTTAATCATGCCCTGACAAAATTCCGCAAGCCATTCGCCAACAGGGAATGTGCCGCTGTCGTCCATTATTTCTCTTACACCGTATTTTTCAACAAGCATGCCTACTTCATCGAGCATTTTTTCAGGAGACTGGGCGCGGTATTTGGCTCCTGGGTATATTGTAGTCCATGAACAGAAAGAGCACTTTCCCCACCAGCAATCACGCGCAGCCATGGTATACGTTCCGGGCAGATACTTGTAGTTTCCATTCTTCTCGCTGTACAGCTTCCATTTTGTCAGGTCTCTGTCTATAGGAGGAAGAGAGTTGAGGTCGTGGTTCAATTCACATTGACCGGTGTTTTTAATCCTTCCTTCCTCACGATACCAGATGCCGGGGGACAAGTCAGTTGAAAGTTGAAAGTTACGGGTTGCGGGTTGCGGGTTGCGGATTGCGAGTGAACGACAAAGATTCAGGAGGAGAAAGTCATAGTCGCCGCCGGTTAGGACAAAATCAACCTGACTGTTCACCATTGATTCCTCTGGCAGGGCTGTGACATGGTCGCCCATGAGAACAGTTACGGGTTGCGGGTTGCGGGTTGCGAGTTGTTTCAAATCATTGATTATTTTCCAGTGGCGTTTGACTACAGGGGTTTTGGTTTCAATGGCTATAACGTCTGGTTTTTCCTTCTTTATTCTATCAATCCACTGCTCATATGTAAGCCCCTCTGCAATGCCATCATCCCATATTACTTCAAAGCCGTTTTCCTTCAATAAGGTTGCAGCATAGGCCGGAACCATGGGATAGATGTAGGTTGGCTCGCTGAACCACTGGAACTGGCGGTTCTGGCTTAAAAGCGGGATGCCCTTATCCGATTCAAGTGGGGGATAGGAGATGGAGATTTTAAGGTTACGGGTTGCGGGTTGCGCTTTTTGGGTATCGAGTTTCATTTCCATTCTGTCTCCACGTATTGAATAAATCTATTTATTTTGCCGCCTAACTCATCGTATGAGTTAAGAAAGGACTGCATTTCTTTTTTATCAATTTTGTTAGTGTTTCTTATAAAGTTCAGATGAAGAATAGTTTCATCGCAAGAGGCATGAGCATAAGTAAGAAATTTAATGAACTCTGCCTTATATCTTTTTCGCCCATAACCCTCTACAATGCAAGATGTAACCCCAACCCGCAACCCGAAACTATTTTCTTCCTAACTTACTTTTTAAATCCTCAGTGAATAAATACCCCTGCAGGAAACGAATGCCATACCATATGTGAGTCAAAAAAATATAAAACAAGCTAAAAAAAGAAACCGCAAGGTTTTTTTCTTTATTCTGAATCTGACAAAAAGCGAATAAAAGCAAAGCAGAATATATTATAATACCCAAAGAATATAATCTACTAAAAAAAATATTATCTGTAAAAAGGAGAGAAATTCCGGCAATTAGAAATGCTACAAAAAGGGATGGTAAAAAATATTTAAGCTTTTTTGAAGTCTCAGGAAATCTTTTTGCAAAGAAACCCCTATGGATTCCATAACGTCCAATCTGCCTTAAATGCCTTATAAGTCCCTTTCTCCTGTGATGCCATACAAAGACATCAGGATCGTATATTATCTTGCCACCAGCCTTGATAATATCAAGACAAAGCTTTGTGTCCTCCCCAGGCCAATATTCAGAATTGAAGCCGCCAACCTTTTCAAACATGTCCTTACGAACCAGCAAATTTACTGATGGCCAGTCATCAACTTCCCTTACTCGTCCAAGCGGCCAGTATCTTTCGGGAAAACCCCCGCCTATCTTGCTTAAAAAAACTGCCCCAGAAACCCTCTGCAAAAGCGAATCACTCATAGGGGTGACGGCAGGACCGCCAACAGCTGCAACCTTCGGATCTTTGAAATGCAACACTGCGTTTTTGAGCCAGTCTTTTCGCGGGTATGCATCATCATCAAGAAATGCAAGGATATCAGCATGGGAATGCAATAACGCAAGATCTCTTTTGTCTGCTGGACCTATTGCACCCGTTGGAATAATCTTAGTCTTTGGGAATGATTCACCATCAAATGAATCGGGAAAAATAATGATTCCAAAATCTTCGTAATCAAGCTCTAAAATTATTGGAATTGATTCATAGATGTAGTTGTTGATTTTTTTTACCGGTATTATTATATCTACTTTCATTTATTTGCTTTTACCGACAAAACCAGACTCTGTAATTTCCCTCTATAGTATTCTAAAGTCAAAAATGCAAACAGTATCGTTACGCACAAAGAACCACTAATTAGCATAACCTTTAAAACAGTTATCAGGCTATCGTGAAAATAAACAATGCCAACAACCTGCATGACAGAGCCTAATAACATAATATATGCAAAATATTTTCCGCCCTTTGCCATATTATAATGCATTATAATCATTAAAAAGGCCATTGGCAGCATCGCTATCGCAAATAATCCTATTATATATGCTGCGGAAGAGAATCTGTTACCAAAAAATAATGAGACTATAAAATCGGGAAATAGGTAAAGCGCAAGGGTCCCTGTGCCAGACAGCGCAATAGTCATTGCGAGCGCCTTTAATATAAGGTGTAATGTCCCTTCGTCCCTTGCCTTGTTTGAGGCTACCATTGGGAATAGGGATATAACTATAGCGCCTGGCAGATACATTACTGTTCTGCCTATTATTGCGGCTGAGCTGTATATACCAGCCTCATGCGGTGTAAAAATATACTTTACAAGGATAATATCGCTCTGTGTCAATATTGCAAATGCAAGGTTTGCTATAAATATGGGGATTATTACAGGCAACAAATTATTATATTTCTCGTCGATATATTCCCTTCCTAATTTAAGATGATTGGCTATGGGCATGAATGATATAACACCGATTAATACTACAGTTAAGATTATGCCAATCATCACGCCGATTAATCCCAGTCCTAAGTAGACCAAAAAAAAACACAGCAAATACCTAAAAATACCGCCGCCGGCTGACACGAATGAAAGCATTTTAAATTTATGCAAACCCTGTAATATGCCTGTATTTATAGGAATGCATATAGACGCTACTATACTAAGGAAAAGCAGTATCACTGGAATGACACTGTCAATTTTAAGATATTTGCTTAAATAGCTGGAAAAAAAAGCGCCGGTTAAGAACATGATGCATCCAGCCGCTAAAAGGTTTTTGTAACTCTTTATTATCAGATCATTTGTCCGTTTAGTGAGGGATAGTGCATCATATGTGGCCACATTTTTTACAAGAAAACTTGTTATACTGGCAAAGGGCACACCAAATATAACCATTACAGATAAAAGGGCATTCATCTCGCCAAAGGTTGAAACAGTCAGCATCCTCCCCATAGTAATTTGGAATACATAGTTGAAAATATTTCCAACCATAGTTCCCATTAAAACTAATGAGCTTGCTTTAAAAAGACTATCTTTTATCATATTCATCCGCTTAGTCAAAATTAAGTCTATCTTTAACTATGTAAAGAGGCCGATTTACCACCTCATTGTGTATATTCCCGATATAGAGAGCTATAAGGCCCAACGATATCAATACGATTCCGATAAAGAATGTATTGCTGACAGCTACAATAGCCAAGGGCGAAAAAAAGGGTGACCTAAATATAAAATACGTTGGCAACATTATCAACAAGAGCAAACTACTAAAAAATGTGATTATCACCCCAATGATGCCTGCTATCTTTAATGGGAACAGAGAAAATGAGGTTATGCTGTTTATCGCTAAATTCAACAGTTTTCTATATGAATATCCTGATACCCCTTCTGCCCTCGCATCCGCATCAAACTCAACATATTCCTTTTTAAACCCCATCCAGTCAATTATGCCCCTATACATTCTGGATTTTTCTGATATGGTTTTAAAGATATCCGCCACTTTCTTGTCTATTAATCTGAAATCCGTTGTCTGTGATATCATTTCCACTTCAGATATCTTACTCATTAACAAGTAGAATAATTTAGAGCCAATCAGTCTTGTCAGCGGCTGGTTCTCTATCTTTTTTCTTATGGTTGCAACTACTTCTACACCCTCCTCCCATTTTTTTATCATAAGTGGAATCAGTTCTGGCGGATGCTGCAAATCGCAATCTATAGTTATAACAGCGCTCCCTGAAGCAGCCTCAATACCAGCGCTTAGAGCGATTTCCTTCCCAAAGTTTCTTGAGAGGTCTAAGACCTTAGTCTTTTTATCTTTCGCAGCTATTTTTTTCAATTCTAAATACGAACCATCAGCGCTGCCATCGTTGACAAAAATATATTCCCACGTATAATTACGCATCTCTCTTGTAATCTGCTCGAGACGGTTATAGAACTTCAACACATTCTGTTCCTCGCAAAAAACAGGTATTACAATGGAAATCAGTTTGGTTATGGATGGGTTCATATTTTTATTGTCCCCCTCGGAGAATGGGAGAAAAACCCTCGCCTTTAGGCGAAGACTTTAGTTCAAACATCAAGATGCAAAAGCACACCCTCCCCTTAATCCCCTCCCATCAAGGGAGGGGAAATATTTAAAACTCCCTCTCCCCTTGCGGGAGAGGGTTGGGGTGAGGGGATAAGCAGTTGCAGTACTTTAGTCGGCTTACAGCCGAATTCAAAGCCACCGTCTTTAGGCGGTGGTAGTTGACTTTCAGATAATGTTATTGGTTAATATTATTTTATAGCTTATAAAAATCGCCAATCTTATTTACCACGTACTGCTGCTCTTCAATAGTAAGTTCAGGATAGATTGGCAATGCCAACGTTTCTCTGGCAGCCTTTTCTGATACAGGGAAATCACCTCTTTTATATCTGAGATAGCGGAAACACTTCTGCATATGTAAAGGAACAGGATAATAAATCTCTGTGCCTATGCCTTCCTTTGCCAGATACTCCCTTAACTGGTCTCTTTTTTTAACCCTGATGACATACTGATTGAACACATGTCGGTCAGCGGATGCTGTTGGCAGCGTCATAATTTCCTGAAGACCCGCCTCATCAAAAAGCCTATTATATATACGAGCCTTCTCTATCCTGCCATTCGTCCAATTTTCAAGATGTCTTAGTTTTATCCTGAGTACAGCAGCCTGTATCTCATCCAGGCGACTGTTTATGCCTACCATTTTATGGTAGTATTTTGGCTTGCTTCCATGCACTCTCAAGATTCTAACCTTCTCAGCCAATCTTTCATTATTTGTAACAACCATACCACCATCTCCAAAACCTCCAAGATTCTTTGACGGGTAAAATGAAAAACAACCAAAATCGCCTATGGAGCCCGCCCGCCTTCCCTTATACTCTGCGCCAATGGTTTGGGCCGCATCTTCAATAACAGTCAGTCTATATTTTTTTGCAAGCTGAATAATCGGCTCCATATCAGCGCACTGGCCAAAGAGATGGACTGGGATAATAGCCTTAATCTTTGATTTCTTAGAGCGGGTCTCCTTTTTAAGGCAGGCTTCTAATTTATCTACATCCATATTATAGGTCTCAGGCTCTATATCAACAAATACCGGAATTGCATTCAACCGTGCAATAGAGCCTGCTGTAGCAAAAAATGTATAGGGCGTTGTTATAACCTTGTCGCCGGGACCAACACCTATGGCCATAAGAGCTAATAATATAGCATCTGTTCCAGAGGCAACTCCGATAGCATATTTTGTATGACAATACTGTGCTATCTCCTTTTCAAGATTGGCTACATTTTCTCCAAGTATGAATGACTGATTATCGCAAACCTTCTCAATCTCTTTTAACACCTCTTCTCTTATGCCTTGATACTGACGTTTAAGATCTAATAATGACACCTTCAAAGAAGCCTCCTGTAATAAAAGTTTATAGTTGTAGATGCTTGTATCGATACTTGTCTTAGAAACTCGAAACTTGAATATATTTCCTGCCCAGCTTCTATCTTATAGCTTCAAGCCACTATACAAGCTTCCACAACACTAAACCAGCTTTGTGAATTTGTGTATATCGACTTATGGTTGACGACGCTTGTATCGATACTTGCCTTGGAAACTCGAAACTTGCATTACCTGCTTTTAAAATCCTGCCACCTTTTAGCTAAATTATATATCTGCCGGCTTGATTTGTCATAGACCACAATTAATTTTTCGGATAATTCTGGCTCAACATATGTCGAATATATTAAGGGTCTCATAATACTAACTACATTCTTTTAGCTTTTTAAATCTAACCAGCCGATTTGTCATGCCCCTCCCCCTGTCCCCCTCTGTGAGGGGGATAAAGGGGGAGGGGCATCCAGCGTCTTTTGTGATACCGGCTACAACAGAAAGACTCTGGATTCCCGCTTAAAGATTGCGGGAATGACAGCATGTGAAGTTTTTGATTTATGTCAATACAATTTTGAGACCCTTAATAAGTCGCGCACATGGCTTAATGAAACTATCATCTCATTTGATTCTGCCAATGCATCATCTAAGTATTTCTGAAAACCTTTCTTTTGATGCTTTTTAGAATAGCCTTCAGCTATCAAACGAGGTATTGCCTTTGATGACCTGCGCAATTGATCGGTTAAGTCATATTGTTCTTCTTTAGGCAGTTTAGGTGTAATTTTGGTATTTACTTCAATTGATGCTGCATATGTATTTTGATAAACCTCTAAATCCCTGAAGCTTCTTATAGGTTTTTTAATGTCCATTTTTGCCTCTTCCCAGCATCCAACTCCCAGTTTCCATACCAGCTTCTATAACAACAAACAGGTTTCTATTCTCACAAGTTTCTTTTACCTCGCTATCAATCTCTTCAGCCAGCCATTTTTTATTGTTATGGCGCCCTCTGGGCACATCTCCAGACAGCAGTAACATCTGATGCAATCATCATAATTAATATTTATGCGGTCTGTCTTTGTCATAATCCCTGGAGGACATATTTCAACACATATGTTACACAGAGTGCATTCTTTTTTATTTATATATGGTCTTGAAGTTAATGGCTTTCTTAGATAGCTATGCAGTGAGAATGGCAGCTTAAACTCTATGCTCACTACTGGCGGAAACTTAAAGTGAGATACTTTAACATCCTCTATGCGCTCTCCAAGAATATTTATATTGTCTATATCTGTCTCGCCTAAGCCATCCTCTTCTGCAACCTTTGTTGTAAGAAGGTCATGTGCCTTTGCTCCGAGCACCTCTGTTATGACCCTATCAAGGGCAATACAATCAGTTGATGCAAATATTAGTCCAAGCTTTCTGGGCTCTCCTCCGCTCCCAGGACCATTTCCCTCCATACCCACAATTCCATCAATTATAGTCAATCTGGGTTTTAAAAATAGATAGGTATCAATAAGCATCCTTGCAAATGCCTCGCTATCACCAGCAGCCATATGCCACTGGGGCTTCCTTGCGCCAACAACACAACCAAACATATTTTTTACACCGAGCGTCAAGAACATCTGTCCATGGGTCTTAAGCTTTGGAAGATTGATGATGCCATCAACATCAATAGCCTCTTTTGCTATCTCAAGCCTTTTAAACATTTTTCCTTCAGGATTTTCTACATATACTGATGTTGCAAGGTCTATTACCTCTGCGCCTAATTCTTTGGCTACATCCATCACACCACACTTTTGAGCAACTTTAACAGCATTGCCTATTCCAGGGCTGTCGCCTACAATAGGTGTAGCCCCAGCCTCTTTCACTAATCGTATTATAGCCCCCACTACAGCAGGGTGTGTTGTAATCGCTGCCTCAGGCGGTTTTCCAACAAGGAAGTTGGGTTTTAAAAGCATGCGTTCACCATTTTTTACGAATGCGCTCATACCGCCAAGAAGGTCTACAGAGTCTTTTACCGTCTTATAGACTTCATCGTTAATATATTCACTACATTTTTTTATGACAACTTTAGGATTCACGCTGTTTAGTTCCTTACTAATGAGAACATAATACAGATTACATTTGCGTTATTCCAAGAAACATCACCATTTCTGTCATGCCCGAATGCCTCTATCGGGCATCCAGAGTAATCGTAATGGATTCCCGCCCTCCCCCTGTCCCCCTCATGGAGGGGGATAAAGGGGGAGGACGGGAATGACGAATAGGGATATTTAGCAGATGAAAAATGCAAACTATTTAATGCTCCCCGTAGTATATGGCATAAAAGACATGAAAGCTTTCTGCCATAAGACAGAAAGCTTTCATATGAAACGCTCATGACCTTGGGTCACAAAGGGGCATGAAAATTGTAGCGTTGCCCTTTATGGGCAACTAATCGCTGGGGATAAACCCCAGCGCTACAGGGTATTTTAGGAGGTATTTTCAGGTGAAAACACCTATAACTTCCCTCTCGCCCCCCTTTTCTAAAGGGGGGATGGGGGGATTATTCTCACTCTCCTTGATGAGCGATTGCTCATGTAGGTTTCATAATAAATGTCAAATATTTTATACCTTATTTTTTCTTAAGCTCTTCTAATACACTACCAACATCCAGCGGCAAAAGCACTATATCCATCCTTCTATTTTGCGCCCTGCCTTCTACTGTATCATTACTGGCTATGGGTTTATACTCTGAATATCCAATAGCTGACAAGTGCCGAGGGTCAATACCTACCTTATCCTGAAGATACCTGACAACGCTGGTTGCCCTTGCAGTAGACAGCTCCCAATTTGTTGGATACTTCTCCCTTATCCTGGCGCCGATTTTTACATTGTCTGTATGTCCTTCTATCCTTATCTGTTTGTCAGTTATACCTTTTAATATTGCCCCTACCCTGTCAAGCACCTTGAGCCCCTCTTGTTTTATCTCTGCCTTGCCTGAATCAAAGAGTATTTTTTCAACCATATTTACCGATAACCTGTCAAGCGCCTGTGTAATCTTTATATCACCCTTTTCTATCTCTTTCTCCATTTCGCTTAGCAGTTTTTCATAAGTCTCTTTCACACCAGCCAATTCCCTCTCTTTTTCAGCGCCCAACTCACCTGCCTTAAGCTTTAGTCTCTCTATTTCCTTGTTCATATATTCACTTTTACTCACCAACTCTTCTTTTTCCTTTTTTACAGCATCTATCTCTCGAGAAAGATTTTCTATCTGATTTGATATCTCACCTGACTTACCCTTCAATTGCTGGTTTTCGTCTTTTAATGAGTCAATCTCCTTTAGGGCCTGTTCAAGATTCGCCTTTCTTGCTTCAGACTCATCCACAGTCTTCTGATAGATATCTTTGCTTATCCCGCAACCTGTAACAATAGCGAGCAAAAAGCAATAAGCGGTTAGCAGCAACTTCATACTACCTGCTGGATACTGCCTACTTGACTCACAACTTCTGACTTCTAACCTCTGACCTATGATCTTCTTCATCTTTTGATACCTCCTTTTCTTTACTATATAGAGTGTCATAGCTTCGCATACCTGCGTTGCTCCTCAGCTCGACCCGCTAAGCGGGTATCGTCGTTGAGGCGACCTCCCCCTGTCCCCCTCTGTGAGGGGGACAGGGGGAGGTCGCCTCACTCCTCATCCACCTTAGGCGGATCGCGCCTTGGTCTGCTTTGTTCTGACGCTCTGTATACGCAATTATTTATGTCGTTATGTATAACTACTTCCATTGATTCAGAATATAGAACTACTTTATTTCGCCCTGTCTTCTTTGCATAATAAAGCGCCTCATCAGCTGCCTTTATTATGTCGTCCGAATCCTTTAACCCTTCGTGCGGGTACATTGCAACCCCTATGCTAATTGTAACTGTCAAAGGGTTTTTGACATCATCTGAAAAGTTGGCGCTTGCTATGGCCTTTCTCATCCTTTCTCCAGCGCTTATTGCCCCTTCCACATCCGCCCTGTTAAGGTAAATAATAAATTCTTCACCGCCAAATCTTGCCAGAACCTCTCCTTCCCTGAGTCTATCCTGCATTACTTTAGCTATTGCCTTCAGCGCCTTATCACCAACATCATGTCCATATGTATCATTTATGTCTTTGAAATGATCAATATCAATCAAAAGGCACGCAATTTGAAATCCATGACGCTTTGCCAGAGATAATTGCATCTTTAAATGTTCATAGAAGTGTCTTCGATTGTAAAGTCCGGTTAATTCATCAGTTATTGCCTGTTTCTCTAATAATATATTTTTCTCTTTCAGCTCTTCCTGCAGCTCCTGTAGTTTGATAAATACCTTTACCCGCGCCACAAGTTCATGACTGTCAAATGGTTTTATTACATAATCGCTCGCACCTATGTTTAACCCCTTTATCTTATCAATAACCTCTTTCCTGCTTGCGCTAAGCATGACCACCGGCACATCTTTACCAATTTCACTATCTTTTATGGTTGATATAAACTTGTAGCCATCTACCTTTGGCATAACAACATCAGTAATAACAAAATCAATTTTACTGTTAAAAAAAACCTTCAGCGCCTCCATCCCATTGCTTGCCTCAACAATATGAGAAAACAGATTATCCGTTGTTATTGTCTCTCTTATTAATTTCCTAATAGCAGGCGAGTCATCAACTATTAAAAGCGTTCTTCTCTTCACGCTGTAAGTTCTCCTCTAATTCGTAATATCTGAACAGCCTACCCATCACTTTAACTCCCTTAACATCTTTTTTGCCTTATCTGCCTCTTCTGTTTTAGGGTATTTATCCCTTACCCTTTCTAACAAAAGCCTTGCCTCTTTTTTATTGCCAAGTTCATTAAAGGCCATTCCCTGTTTTAACAAAGAAGCAGGAACCTTTTTGCCATTTGGATATTTTTTTACAACCTCATTAAATTCCAAAACAGCCTTTTCATAATCCTTTTGGGCATAATAAATCTCACCTAACCAGTAATAGGCATTTTGCGCAAGGTCATGTTCTGGAAAAAGCGAAATGAATTTAGCAAACTTTTCAATAGCATTCGAATAATCTTTATCCTTTGTCAGCCTCAGCGCCTCATTATAAAGCTCATCGGCTTTAGGCAGTAACTCTTCCTTCTGCGCTTCCTTTTGAGCCTCATCTGATACAGATGCCTTTTGAGCTTGTTCTAATGTTGTTAGCTTTTCTTCTAACAATAAAAGTCTTTTTTCAAGCGCCACAAGGAGATTCTGAATGCTGCCAAATTTATTATCCAATTCCTTTTTATCAATAACCTTCTCCTGTAGTGCAGCAGCATCATCTCTCGCATTTTTTATCGCAGCCTCCACTTCACCAAACTTCCCGTTCAAAAAAGCAATATTCTCCCTCACCCTATCAATAGATGCATTAAGATTTGCCCTATCCTTCTGGAGAGATTCATTTATTGCCTCAAGCCTTTTTGTCTGAAGCTCTACCCCCTTCTTTATTGTCTCCTCAAGAGAACCGAGTTTTTGCTGCTGTACTGCCGCATCCTGACGCAGGCTATTCATATCCTTTTTTATGGGGTCTTCTTCTGCAGTAATAGCAATACAGCCTGACAATATAGTCAAGAGTATGCAGCAATAAAATACAGTAAGGAGTAAGGAGTAAGGAGTACGCAGTAACTGCATACTGCATACTGCATACTGCATACTTATTTCTGTTCCCCGATAAATGCATTCGGGGACATGCTTCTGGCTTCTCACTTCTGACTTCTGCCTCCTGACTTCTGTCCTCATTTTACGATTACAAACTCTCCCCTTCTGTTTTTTGTCCAGGAATCTTCATCATGGCCAGCGGCAACAGGCTTTTCCTCACCGTAACTTATAGTAGAAAGTCTTGAAGGATTTATGCCATAGTTAACAAGATACTCTCTTATACTCTGCGCCCTTCTTTCCCCAAGCGCAATATTGTATTCATTCGTGCCCCTCTCGTCACAATGCCCTTCTATCCGAATCTTCACATTTGAATTCTTTTTAAGCCACTCTGCATTCTTTTCAAAAACAGATTGCATATCATCCCTTATTGTGAATCTGTCAAAATCAAAATAAACAGTTAAAAGCATGCCTGTCTTCTCTGTTATTGCGCCCAGCTCATCTACTACGGCTGCCTCAGCCTTTTCTTTAGACGCCTCCATGATTGGCTGTTCTGCAACCCTTTCTTCTTTTATTGCAGGCTTCTCTTCTTTCGCCTCTTTTTTAGCTACCGTACTCTCTTGCTTTTCAGGCAACGTTGTCTTTTGCATAGCCTCTTCTTTTACTACTTTGACGCATCCGGCTGCTACAAAAAATAAGATAACAACCATTGATGCATATCGAATAACACTATTTGCCTTCATTTTTTTCCTCCTGTTTTTATAAAGGTTATTGGTTAATTATTTGCTGTTAGATATGGCGACCATGTGGGAGAGGTCTGCTCCCCTCTTTTAATATCTTCAAATCTTATCTGTCTCTGGTTTTCCCCATTATTCTGCATAATATAATTTCCGGCATTCCTATTTCTTGTTGATGCAAATACTATATATCTGCCATCAGGTGACCAGGATGGACTTTCATTATCACCAGCGCCTGATGCGAGCTGTAACTGGCTGCTGCCGTCCGCATTCATAACCCATATATCAAACTTGCCTTCATTAATTCTTGCAAATGCAATCTTATCGCCCTTCGGCGACCAGGCAGGCGCCGCATTATATTTACCCTCAAAGGTCAGCCTGGCAAGTCCAGTTCCATCGGAGTTTATCACATAGATATGTGGATTTCCACCAATATCAGATACAAATGCAAGCTTATTTCCATCTGGAGACCATGTGGGCGATGTATCTATTGCCCAGTTATTGGTAAGCCTCTTTAATTTCATTCCGTCAAGGGCCAATATATATAGTTCAGGGTTTCCATCTTTGCTTAACGTCATTGCTACTTCCCTTCCTGTAGGAGACCAACGCGCGCCTATATTCAACCCAGGATAACTGGATAGTTTTATCTCCCTGCCTGTGGCAAGTTCCATCATATACAGATATGGCTGACCTTCCTTATAAGAGGTATACAAGACCCTTTTGCCATCAGGCGACCATTGGGGAGAAAGGTTAATAGAATTATTCTTTGTAATCTGTTTAACATTATAACCGTCATAATCAGACACATATATTTCTTTATTGCCGGACGCATTTGAAATAAATAAAAGCTTTGTATCAAATACCCCTTTCTCGCCAGTCAATGCCTCTACGACTTCATCTGCAAATTTATGAACCATAGCCCTCATATTTGTCTTTTTACCAACATATCGCCGGCCCACAAGCAACCTTTCCTGAAATACGTCAAAGAGCTTTAATTCTACAGTCAGTTCCTCTTCATTGGCGACAAAAGAGCCTTTTATTAATACCTCTGCATTAATAACCTTCCAGTCCTTAAAATCTATCTCATCACTCGCTTTGTCAGTCCTGTTAGGGTCTTCTATATATGCCTTCTTATCAATAATGTCAAAGAACCCGGAAAAGTCCAAGTCTTGCGTAAGTATATCCCTTAGCTTAATGCTTACATCAGATGATTCATGCGGCGCCTTAAGATTTTTAATATCAGGAATCGCAATCGGCAGCCTCTTGCCTGTCGGAGCATTTATATCAATATAGACTTTTGCAGAACCCTGTTCTGTGAGTAAAGTCACCAAAAAAATACTTATAAAAAATAAATATTTGCCAATTAAAAATATATTTTTTTTCATTCTCTCTTGCATTCAGGGAAACACACGCCTATTTCCACAAATTCCTTATCCAATTCCTGAGGAAGCTGCGGGAATGATGAAGCTGCCTTTTCTATTGCCCTTACAGCAGACTGGACAAACATCGCATTGCCAGAGGATTGTTCAATATGGCTTTCAATCAGGCGGCCGTTCTTATCTATACGAACAGCTATCACAGCAAGTTCACCTTCTTTTATATGGCCCAGATAACTCCATTTGTCATGGATGATATCACCTATAAGCTGGGCATACTTTTCTTCTAACCCACCAATTCGCTGAACTGTGCCGCCTTTCTGAGAAACCTCTGCGCTTTTTACTGGTCTTACAACATCTTTCTTATGTGCAACCCTTTCCCTAATCTCTTTAATCTGTTTATTCAGTAGTTTATTTTCTAAATCTTGTATTAACTTGCTTACCGCCTCCTCTTCTTCCTTCTTCTTTACCTTCTGCTGTATCTTTTTTATCGCCTCGTCTACAGATGATTCTTTCTCTTTTTTTAATGAAATAACCTGCTCACTGGGAGCAGGTTTAGATTCAATCTTTATTGGCTTTTTTTCAGAAACAGGTTTTGCTTCCTTTTCTGGCGGAACATCTATTTTAGGAGGAGCTTCTTTAGTCTTCTCTGCTGGCATACGTCCAACAAGGTCAACAGTAAAAACCGGAGATATAAAAACCTTTTTGGAATCATGATTTGACAATAAAAAGACAACTGAGAAGAGGACAACATGCAGACATACAGAAATTACTACTGTTATACCAAAACCAGCTTCTTCATCCTTTTCGTTATAAAAGGCCTGTGGCACCTATTCCCCTTCTGCAGGCTCTGTTATCATCCCAACCCTCTGAATACCTGCCTTTCTTATCTCTGCCATTACGTTTACCACCTTGCCGTATGGCACATCCTTATCTGCCTTTAAAAGGACTATCCTGTCCGACTCTTTCACCTTTTTTATATAAATCCTTTCAAGCTTATCCCTTAAATCAGAAAATAATATCTTATTTTTATTTATAAAAAGTATTCCTTCCTTATTCACTGTTATAACCAATGGCTCTTCTCCTGTTGTTAATCCTGAAGCCTTTACCTTTGGCAGATTTACATCCAATCCTTCCTGCATCATAGGCGCTGTTACCATAAAGATTATGAGTAAGACGAGCATCACATCCACAAGAGGTGTGACATTTATCTGTGATAGGAATGTCCTTTGCTTTGTGCGTGAGAAATCCATGGCGCTTCGCTTCATGTAAAATTAGAAGTTGAGAAGTTTAGAAAATAAGCAGTTAAGGAGTAAAAACAAAACCCAGCATTCATCATTCTCTCAACCTCTTATCCTCTCATCTTCTGTTTATTAGCTCTTCCTCTCCCTCATCAGCTCCTTTTCTACTATATTTAAAAAATCACCTGCAAAGTTTTCCATCTCTGTTGTCATCCTGTTAATCCTTGTCAAGAAATGGTTGTAGGCAACAACTGCTGGAATCGCTGCGAGAAGACCCATGGCAGTAGCAATAAGGGCCTCAGATATTCCAGGCGCAACCACTGCAAGGCTTGCTGAACCTTTGAGCCCTATGCCTCTGAAAGAATTCATGATACCCCAGACTGTGCCAAATAGCCCTATGAATGGCGTTGTATTTCCTGTAGTGGCAAGGAATGCAACAGCCTTTTCCATCCTATTTATCTCATTTGCTATTGTTTTTCTTAATACACGCTGCATGCCTTCTATTTCGCTGACATTAAATTGGATAATGCCAAGGGTTTCCTTTTTCTGGCCTTTTGCCTGCAGGAGCTCATTGTAGCCAGCAACGAAGATTCTTGCCAAAGGAGTAAATCTATAATTGGAACATGCCTCAAAGATAGGGACAAACTGCTTTCTACTCCAGAAAAAATCCAGGAATGCAGATGATTCCTTTGCCATCTTTCTGAAGGTACGATATTTGTATAAAATTATAGCCCACGACAGGATAGAAAAAGCAAGGAGTATGATGAGTACAAGCTTTACTATCGGCCCTGCGCCAACTATCATACTCCATAAACTACCCTGCAAATCACTCGACAGACTCTGAGCTTTCAACAAATCCTTTTTACCTCCTAAAATCTTGTCTGAATTGTAATTAAAAAATTATCTAAGAAATTAACACCTTTCAAATTTCAAGTCAATGCAAGATATTATATAAACAAACCAAACCCAAAAATAGACATTGATTTTTGGGGAAACTGGCAAGTTGACTGCCAGACAAGGCGGAGGCCATTTTTGCGATGAGCCCTCCCCCTGTCCCCCTCATGGAGGGGGACAGGGGGAGGATACGGTGAAGAGCAAAAATGCGCCGACAACGAAGTATGGCAGGCAAATCGCCAGTTTGTAAAATAGCGGAGTTTTCAATCGCTATTTTACGGCCAAAAAAAATCCTTGATTTTAGAATTAAACTATAGTATAAATTTTCATTAAATTTAATCAGCCCAGCGGGTATCTTACATTTACATTATTGGTTTGGGGTTTGGCTCGCGACTGATATTGATTTATATTTAGAAAGAGGAGGTTATAAATAGATGAATAATTATGAAGTGGTCTTTATTGTAAGGCCAGACGCAGACGAGAATATTATAAAGGGGACTATTCAAAAGGTTAGTGAAACTGTTGGTAACCTTAAGGGCCAAATTATTAAAACGGAAGAGTGGGGAAAGAGGAGGTTGGCATACGCAATAAAGAAACATTCTGAAGGCAATTATATTATGGTAAATATGTCCTCTACCCCGGAAACCTGTAAGGAGGTTGAAAGGGTCTTACGGTTAAGCGAAGATGTTATTAGATATCAGGCAGTAAGGAAAGTGGAAGAAAAAACAACTCGTAAGACTAAGAAAAAAACAACTAGTGCGCACAAGGAGACAAATGATGAAAGAAAACCTGAATAAAAGACGGTCTGCTAAAGAAGAACAGCAACAGCAATTGGGCAAACGCCCCTTTACTAAAAAAAGGGTCTGCCGTTTTTGCGCAGATAAAAATATAAAGGTAGATTACAAAGATGTAAGAGCTATGAGGCAATTTATTTCGGAACGTGGAAAGATAGTGCCTCGCAGAATCAATGGAAATTGCGCTAAACATCAACGCGAAGTAACAGTAGCTGTTAAAAGGGCGCGTGTGCTTGCAATAGCCCCATTTACCACAGCAGCTGTATAAACCACATCACCTTTACCCTGACACCAAATTTTTTGGTGTTGAGGTTAACAGGCATATTCTCACACTTATAAGGGAGTCTATAATTGTATAGACATATTAATCAGCGCATATATAGAGTATACATTCCACACAGTGTCATTCCCGCATGTTTTTAGCGGGAATCCAGTAGTTTTTAGTCTCTGGATGCCCGATTAAAAAATTCGGGCATGACGAACAAAAGGGGATAGTGTGTAAATACTATTCTGGACTGGTTAGTATGCATAAGTGTAGGGGTTTATACCAGTGTTTATCCGCCATAGGCGGAGGACTTTCTGGTGTGGTGGTAAATTAAACATCTAATACTTATTCATTGACTATCAGGAAGATTAGGTTTTATATTAACGGAGGATTTTTTATGGAAATTATATTAAAGAAAGAGATGCCGTCACTGGGCAAGATAGGAAGTACTGTTAAGGTTGCAGAAGGCTATGCCAGGAACTATCTCATACCAAGAGGAGTTGGTATTGAGGCAACGCCTAAGAATCTTAAGTTATTGGAAAGAGAAATAAAAATATGGGAGAAAAAAGCTCAGCAATCAAAAGATGAGGCTATCAAATTAGCAGCTGAAATAGAAAAGCTTAATTTAAGTTTTGCCAGGAAAACAGGTGAAGAAGATAAACTCTTTGGCTCTGTTACCACCATAGATATTGCTGAAAGTATTAAAGAAGCAGGTTTTCACATAGACCGCAAACAGATTCATTTAGAAGAACCGCTTAAGACCCTGGGAGATTTTACAGTACCTGTTAAACTTCATCCAGATGTCGCAGCAAACCTTAAGGTCACAGTTGTAAAGGAATAAAGGCAGAATTGAGGTTAAGGTTAAGGCTGAGGCTAAGACTAAATCTCTTTTGCCTCAACCTCGTTTTCAAGAGGCATTCCCTATGGCAATTTCACCGCAAGAGTTGTCCCTTCATAAATTACCTCCCCAAAACATCGATGCTGAGCAGGCTATCATAGGCGGCATACTTATTGAAAACGACGCTATTGATAAAATTGTCGGCATCTTGGATCAAAATGGAGAAGACTTTTACAGGGATGCCCATAGAAAAATATACAAGGCAATGCTCTCCCTTTCAAACCAAAATGAACCGATTGATTTAGTCACCCTTTCTTCGACACTACGAAGCGGAGGTGTTCTTGAATCTGTTGGCGGAAGCTCGTATTTGGCTGCGCTTGTAGAGTCAACGCCAACAGCTGCAAATATTATTTACTACGCAAACCTCGTCAGGGAAAAATCCCTTTTACGCAGACTTATAAATTCTTCCACAGAGGTGGTAACGAGATGTTATGCGGGGGGAGAGAAAATAGAAAACCTTTTAGACGACGCTGAAAAAATAATATTTGAGGTGGCGCAGGATAAAACAAAGCGCTCTGTCTATCATATAAAGGACTTGATTAAACACACCTTTGAGGCCATTGAAGAGCTCTCAACGCGCGAAGGGCATCTCACAGGCGTCACAACAGGCTTCAACAGGCTTGATGACCTTACCTCAGGCCTACAACCCTCAGACCTCATTGTTATTGCCGGTAGGCCGAGCATGGGTAAGACAGCATTAGCGCTTAATATTGCACAGAATTCTGCAGAGGCAGGGTTTCCTGTAGCCATCTTTTCATTGGAGATGAGTAAAGAACAACTTGCGCAGAGACTTCTTGCCTCAAGGGCTAAGGTTGATTTGCACCGCATAAGAAGTGGTAAGTTGAAGAATGAAGATTGGCCAAAGCTTACTACAGCGCTTGGTATCCTCTATGAATCTCCAATCTTTATAGATGATACAGCTGCTCAATCTATACTTGAAATAAAGGCAAAAGCCAGAAGACTAACAAAACAACATAATATTAAGCTTATTATTGTAGACTACCTACAGCTCGTTAAAGGTAGACATGATGCGGATAATAGAGAGCAGGAAATCTCAGACATCTCACGCTCACTTAAGGCCATGGCAAAAGAATTCAATGTGCCTGTTATTGCCCTTGCCCAGCTTTCGAGAATGCCTGAGAGAAGAGAGGAGAAACGGCCTCAACTTGCTGACCTTCGAGAGTCCGGGGCTATTGAACAAGATGCTGATGTGGTCGCATTTGTTTTTCGTGAAGTGGTTTATACCGCCTGTAAGTGCCCTGAGGAAGATAAAGCGAATAAGCGCTGTGCTTGCGACAGGAGTAAAATCGCAAAGGATGCTGAGATTATTGTAGCAAAACAGCGCAACGGCCCTACTGGTCCCATTAAACTTACATTCTTAGATGAGTATACAAGCTTCGAAAATCAAGCTCAGGGACATTATAGCGCATCTGGCTGGGTTGAATAAAAATTTTCTGAACTACTTTCCCAGCGCACAGAAGGCTTTACCGCACCCCAAGGATGAATGTTTGGTTTAGAGTTTTGTTTAATTATTGATGGCCGTATTCTTTATGTTCATGGTCGGCACTTTTCATTCCCTTAGGTAAGGCAGGCGCTGGTTCTGGTTTTATTGGCAGAAATATGTTGGCATCCACAGTATGCGGGTTATGACATTCAGTGCACACCCACCACCTCTTTTTACCACCTTTTGTCCATGAGCCTATCCTTTTGCCGTGTATCCCATCTCGCCAGTCACGGTATACCTCACCATGGCATTTACCGCAAAGCTTTTGTGGCTGATTTAAGCTGATTTCTTCAGCCCGAAAAGATATCAACTTATCGCGGTTCGTCATGCTGTGACAATCTAAACACCAGATAGACCCCTTCCCATGCATCAACTGCAATGCGTTAGGCACGATATCCTGGTGAAACTGGATTAATCTCGGTTCTTTATTTTTTGGCACGGGTACGGTTTTACCATTATGACATGTAGTACAGGGCATAAAAATCTTCAGTTGTTTTTCTCTCGGTGTCACAACAGCTTCTTCATGAGAATAATCAGCTTCAAGGGGCATATCGCCTAGCGGTATGGTGCCATCATAGGGGTCTCCCCACCACAGGACCCTGGATGTGGTTTGCGAACATATTACATTTGGTAGAGCAGGTTCAATATCTCTTCGCTCAACATAACCATAGTCCTCTCTGCTCTCATAGCAATCCTTTACCAGTTCTTCATCCTGCGCAGGCTGCGCATCCTGGGAGTAGCCAATTTCAGTAATCATTAAAAGCGCTAATAAGGCATAGAAAATATTTCTTGAAAGTTTAATATTTCTCATTTTATCCTCTTTTTAGAATACAGGAATTTGCAATACACCAAAAAATTGGAGATATTAATCACTCAAATGCTCATCAGCCCCTTTTCCTACAACGGCTGGATGTTTTACCTCGCCGAGCAGCACCCCAATCCCTCCCTTGGCCATCAGAGTAAACATCATTAATCCCATAGCCCAGACCCCTAACGAGTTAATTATTTCAGTCAGGTTAGGGGTATATTCTGAAAATTCACCAATAGGGGTTGGAATAAATCCCGGCAAAACAAACCCAAGCCCCTTTTCAATCCATATCCCGATAAAAACCATGAGGCAGGCTATGCGAAGCTTTTTATAATCTTTCCTGAAATCCATATTCAAAAGCAATAGAAAGGCTGTTACGTTTAATAACAGTGATGCCCAGAACCATGGGACTAACCGTGACAGGCCATTCTTGCCAATCATCAAATATTTTAACGAGTACGAATGCTCAGTGCCATGATAGAGTTCAGTAACTATCTCTGACATGGTTAAAAACAGCGCTATGCCAAGACACCATACAACTACCTTTGCGAGCAGTGCAATGGCTTCATCTGCAATATTTAAAGTGGTGTTATTTTTTATTATAAGGAAGGCAACTATTATAAAGGCAGGACCAGCTGCAAAGGCTGTTGATATAAATTTTATTGGTATCATGGTATGAAACCACATAGGCCTTGAAGGCATGGTATTCATCAAAAAGGCTGTTACTGTATGAATGCTTAATGCCCAGACAATAGATATATAAATGAAGGTCATATAAAACCTTTCATTAAGCGGCTGTCCGGTGTATTTTTTGTATAGATAATAAAATGCGCACATCAGATTAAGGCCAAGATAGCCGTTCAATACGACTGTATCCCACTGCAACATTGAACCAGGAAAATTAAAGATGCCAATAACCGGGAACATATGCCAAGCCCTATCAGGTCTGCCCATATGCAGGAAAATAAACAAAAAAACCATTATAACCGCAGTTATCGCCAGCATCTCTCCTAATATAACAACACTTTTCAAATGTTTATGCTGGTAAATGTATGATGGGAAAACAACAGTTACAGCAGCCGCAGCCACGCCAACCAAAAATATAAAATTAGACTCATATAATCCCCACGATACCTGATCTGTCATAGCAGTTACAATCAGGCCTTTGGTAAATTGTTCATAGATACCAAACATTGCCAGAAAAGCTAAAAAACATAAAAACAACATCCAAGTATAAAACTTAATTCCGCCTTTCAGGGCATAAAAGGTAAAATCAATGGCAAATTGTATTTTTGTCCGCACAGCAGTTCTCCTTAATCCGAAAAATGCAATAGCATTTTCCGGGTTAATCAATGAAATAGAAAAATTTTGGGTATGTATTCAGCTCAGCCTTTAATCTAAAAACCCCTTTTCTTGCCAAGATCTTTCTGACTTCGCTATCAGGGTCCAAGAGGTTGCCAAATTTCCTTGCCCCTACTGGACATGCCTCAACACATGCCGGATATCTGCCATTTCTGACCCTCTGTAAACAAAAAGTGCATTTTTCAGTAGCTCCATTCATCCGAGGTCTGTTTCCCAGGTAGTGAGTTTTCGGGTTCATCTCCTCGGCAGGGAGATTGGGTTCACCCCAGTTGGAACGTCTTGCCCAGTAAGGGCATGCACTTATACACATCCTGCAGCCTATACACCAGTTGTAGTCTATGACAACGATGCCATCCGGCTCTCTGTAGGTTGACCTGACTGGACATACTTTTACGCATGGGGGTTTTTCACATTGCATACACTGAATGGGAAAGTAGAAATAATCCTTTTCAGGCACCGTCTCAGGCTGGTAATAATGCTCTCCTTCCAAGGTTACCCCTGCATTTTCATATGCGTTGCCGCCAACCTCTATTCCATAATCCTTTGGATAGCCCTTATCCATATTCGCGGCTAGGAACTCGCCTTTTTCCATTTTTATTACCCGTATCCACTGAAGCTCAGGGTTATAGCGGGACTGATTGTTTTCCTTGACGCAGGCATGCACACATGTTCTGCAGCCGATGCATTTCTTTATATTCAAGGCGTATCCAAACAATACATCCTTCATAGCAGGCGAGCCATCAACGGTCACCTTCTTACCAAATTCCTGTGAATGCCTCTCTTCCAATCGCGCAATGGCATCCTTTTGTTCTTCGTTTGTCATTAACCGATAGCTTTTCTGAAACCATTCTGCCCACGTAACCCTTGCCTCTGCCTCCTGAGAGCCTGTTAAAAGAGTAGCAGCGCCTGTAAGCGCGGCCACGCTTAAACCAGTCTCTTTTAAAAAATCGCGCCGGTTCGTACCGTTGTCTTTTTCTCCAGGCTGATCGGGTATTTTTGAATTTGTATCTGCCACGTTTACTCCCCTCAAAAAAAGTTTATAGATTATCTTTTTGGTAGTTCTCTACAAAAAACTGCACTAGGTCCTCTTTTTCCCTTTTGGTCATGAGTATATACTTTTTTTGGGCCATGGCAATATCGCCAGCAATGACGTCATTCATATTCAACTTCTGAGGATTCAGGTCTGGGATGGCCAGGGTTGACACTTTTTTTGCAAGACTGACAGTTGTGGCCATGGCTACACCTGATATCAGGGCCTTCTTTAAAAAGATGCGCCTCGAAAGGCTGTTCTTTACCTTGCTTGAATCTTTCTTTGTTAGAACCTTTTTATATCTGTCAGCCATCGCACACCTCCGATAGGGTAAACTATTAAGAGAAAACATTTTTAGGAAAGGCTGCACGTTCGTTTATTATGTGTTTCTCAACGCCCTACGAGATTCTGTTCGACCACTTAGCTGCTATACGGATCAAAGGCAACATATTTGTATATTCGTATATGTGTATATGTGAATATATATATCAGCTCACCCGCTTTGTCAAGAAAAATCTTTAAGCAAAGAAAAAAAGTGAAGAACCACACCCGCAGGCGAGGCTTCTTGAATGCAGAGGAAGATAACATTTTAATTTCCATGATAAAAGATTGGTCTTACGACCGCTCGCCTCAATCCTGCCTACAGGCAGTGCTTACAGTGAACTACGGCAGTTATCTAATATTTTACGAGTAGAAAGAGAACAAATTATGAATAGAATAGCTTACTTCTTATAGTTCACTGAAGTAACTTAATCTATAGAGACTTGTGTTTTACCCACGCCTTGACAGGATAAAGAAATGCGGGTTTTTATTCGTCAGCAAAATGATTTTACAGAACTATATTTGCCATACCTACCTAATAAAAATTTGTTATTTTTTAATTTTTAAAAGATATGCAACAACGTTAGCAATCTCTGGATTTGAAAGTATCACTTCTTTTGGAAACATTACTGTATTATGACGGCCAAATCGTATAACACTTGCCAATTCTCTCTCCCCTAAAGGACTCATATCCAGATCCGGAGCTCCAAAAAGCTTTTTTGCGCCCCCATCTTTTGCATGGCATCCAGCGCATCTCAATTTGAAAATCTTTTCGCCTTCCCCGGGGCTTGGTTGATAGGAAAATGAACGGACATATTCGGCAACATCTCTAATTTCATCGGCATTCAATATATCTGCCCAACCTTTCATTTCTCTGCCGTAGACCCCGTATTTAATCGTTACCAGAAGTTCTTTTGGACTAATAAAAAGCCTGTTTGTCCTTAAGTCCCTTGCTGGCATTGGTTTTAACGACCTTCCATATTCAGATACACTCCCGTCATTCCCATGACATTTTACACAATACTTTTCAAATATCTTTTTGCCATTTCCGTTTGCAAAAGCAGCGCTATAAACTCCCAAAACAACAAACAACATGATCGCAATAAAGAATAAGCTCTTTCTCATAATTCGCCTCTTTAGAATTAAGATACGGTATTGTTTTTCAAATATCTAACAGGCTGCTGAAAAATGCTATTTTTGTGTCACCCTGAGCGTAGCGAAGGGTCTCGGGTAGTTGATCATACGAGATTCTTCGTCCGCCTTGGGCGGACTCAGAATGACAATTGCTGTGTTTTTTAACTTTTTCAGTAGCCTGCTCATGATTTAGCGTCTTGTTTTTAACAAATCTTCGGCTCTGCAAATCCTTTCTTATCAAAAACCTGTATGAACTATCTTCAAGAGGTTCTGCTGAGCAATCCTATTTCTGCAGCTCGCCTTGCAAAAACTTTACAAGTGCATCTACATCGGCATCTGACATCGGGATTTTTGGCATATCTATTGCCATATCTTTATACTTTTTTGCCTTTCCAGTACGACCTTCAAGGATAACCTTTTTAATATCTCCTACGTCTCCTTTAGTGGTAAACTCATTTCCTTTTAAGGCTGGCGCCATACCTTTCATGCCTTGACCTTTGGGGCCATGACAGGCTGCACACTTTGTATTATAAAGTGATGTTCCATCTGCTGCTATGGCAGCCTCTGTAACAAAAATGCCACTCATTATAATAACTATCCAAGTAAAGTTTTTCATGAGTTGCCCTCCTTTTTCTCAATATTTAATCTGACGATAATCTATACCCGATTTACTACTTTTGTCAAGCGCTTTTTGATACGTATTTTTTTGAATTTGATGGTAGCCAGCGCCACACTTGTAAACCCCGTTAGAGAACTTTGTTCTATAACGATTAAACAGATGGCGGCTTTACAGCGTCATCTTTAAGAAATTTCACAACTGCCGTCCACCTAAGGCGGAGGAGTCGGCGGCATTCTCTAACAGGGTAAAGATGTGCTCGTAAATAATTCTCTCTCTTGATATAGGTCATTTACTCATTTTCTGAATCGTTGTGACTTGTGGAAATAATTTAAAAAATAATAAAACAGAAAGCACTGTAGCCGCAAGGCCGGCCAATATCAATGAGATTCCCGCCCAACTAACAACTATCCACTCTGACCCATCAGAGAATACAGGCATTATCAACAAATACCTGTTTAGCCACATGCCTGCGCATATTATAGCTGCAACAATGGACAAGCCAGCCGCAGAGAACTTAATTACCTTCTGAATCAGGGCAAAGAATGGCATGATAAAAAGCATTACAAGCATTACAAGAAAAACAGACGTGTAATTCCCTCCCATCTGTTTATTGAGAGGATCTATTATATTTGGGAGGTCTCCATACCATGTCACAATATGTTGAGACCAAAACATATATATCCAAAGTATGGTGAATCCCAGAAGTAGCTTGCCCTTTGAATCTAAATGTTCTCTATCTAATCTCTTAGAATCTATAAATAGACGTGATAAAAGGAATAAAAAGGCAGCGCCAGCAAATATATTGCCAACCCATACATAGGCAGGGAATATCGTACTTTCCCAGTGGGGTATAATCATCATGCCAAAATCCCAGGCAAGGTTTGATTCTGCTATGACAAAGGAGACCATTACAAAGGAGGCCAGCACATTCAAACGCTTCTCCAAGTCAAAGGTGGTTGCATCCCCTTTTTCTGATAGTCTGCCTGTGCGGAAATAAAGGTAGCTTAAAGCGTAAAAGATACCCCATGTAACTATTGTTCTCCAAAGGAAAAAACTTTTATTGAGCCAAGGGCTTAGATGCCCTTTTGCTGCCTCATCAGATGAGTTATGAGCTGCCCACCAGAATAAATGTTCTGAACCCCCAAAATATATAATAGTAAATATAATGACCGCAACGGGTAAGAAGGCTAACGTAAGAATCTCACCAAGGCGAGAAAAATATACCCCCCATTCTGATTTGGCTATTTTCATATAGGCGGAAAAAATTATACCGGCCTGCGAAATGCCGACATAAAAGAAGAAATTTATTGCCAGCATAGCCCAAAGGGTTGTTGGGTCAGCGCTATTTATAGCAACATACGCAAATGAAATAATTCCGTTCAATAAGAGTATTAAAGATACCCAAAGAAGCATCGGTTCATCCTCTAATAATATGATTGCACCACGTTATTTTACACTCTCTCATTTGCCTAAGCGCCGATTTAGTGACTTAGTCCACTATTATTTTTAGCGCATCGGATATTCAATGAAAAAGAGACTTATCTGTAAGTTTGTTTTTACACCTGTATCAATCCCTATTTACCCAATCCATACTTTATATAATTAACAATATGCCACCTGTCCTCAGGTAATATAGAATCTCTATAATAAGGCATTATTGCCAGCCCACCGTATGTTATCGCGTAATAGATGTTCCCTTCAGATTTTTTCTGGACATATTCACTCGTAAGGTCAGTTGGAGGGACATATTTCTTTCCAACAACACCATCTCCAACGCCCTTTTCTCCATGACACACAGCACAGTAAGTAGTATATAACCATTTACCTCTTTCAAGGGATTCTTTATTAAGAGAGATTGGGTTGCGAACCTCATCTGACTGTGCCCTATCTTCAATAAGTATTGGTCTACCACGCGTGGATGTTGTTCCATGCGGTATCTCAAGCGCCTTATCCTCCTGGGCCTTATGGGAAGGCTGGAAAAACATGTCTGTTGTCCAAGGCCATCCCCAGCTATGTCCAGGACTAATCAGTATTAAGAGACAATAAAAAACAACAGGTCTAATCCTCATAAATCCTTTTAACCTCCTCAGCGCCGGCTTCTTTCAGAACCTCTTCTACGTACCTCAGTTTTTCCTCCTCTGCCCTAACAAGTAAACCAAATCTATCTACGCCAATCTTTATGTCATATACCCTTTTCTTATAGTAAGGCAGCCTTGCAAAAAACAGGAAACTGACAAGTGTAGCAAAAACCCCCAAAAGGATTGTTGTTTCATAGGCTATCACAACAGTAGGCGTGACAGACCAGACGGGTTTCCCAAATCTGGGGAGAATATAAAGGGCTGCAGTGCCGAAGGCGAGAGTGGTTCCAAAGAAAAACCCTGTCAGGCTGCCAAAGAACGTAAAAAATTTAATTGGGTTCTTCTTCTCTCCCAAGACGTGATCTACTTCATGGACAATAGGTATCGGCGAGAAGATTGTGATATTCCTGTAGCCAGCCTGCTTTAATCTCGCAGCGGCTCCAAGAAGTCTGTCTGCATATGGAAAGAAACCTAAAACGCTATGATTCATCTTAGTGCCCTTTCTTTTCCATCGGAATACCTATGTCTTCTTTAATTTCATAAATGGAAAAACTCGGCCACAGTTTTACAAATAATAAAAAAAGAAGGGTGAAGAATAAGAAAGTGCCCACGGTCAGGGATATCTCCACCCATGATGGAAAGTAATCCCTCCACATATTAGGCAAAAACTTTCGCGGCAGAGAGGTAGAGATAATGAGGTATCTCTCTATCCACATCCCTATATTGATGCCAATTGAGATAAGTAGCGCAGCCACTATAGATACCCTTACTTTTCTGAAGACGAAGAGGAGCGGGAAAAAGGTGTTACATGCAATCATGAGCCAGAATAGATAGGCAAAAGGAGTCGTAAACATTCTGTATGACAGACTCTCCAGCTCATAGGATGTGCCAGTATACCAGCCGGTAAAAACCTCTGTTATATTTACATATGTCCATAACAAAGACATCACTACCAGCAGGATTCCAAGCTTATCAAAATGCACATGTGTTATGTATTTTTCAAACTTGATGGCCTTCCTTAGCAGTATCATAAGCGTGACTATCCCGGCAGAGCCTGAATATATAGCGCCTATGACAAAGTAAGGGGCGAATATGGTTTTGTTCAGCCCAGGAATCTTTGATGAGGCAAAGTCCCATGACACGATACTGTGAACAGATACAGCCAATGGTATGATAAAGACCGCAAAGAATGTATATGCCTTTTGGAGGAGATCCCACTCCCTGTCTGTCCCCCGCCACCCCAGGGCAAGGGCTCCATATAAACTTTTCCTCCACCCTGCAACCCTATCCCTGACCGCAGCCAGATCTGGTATAGAACCAAAATAGAGAAAGATAAAACTTGCCGTGGCATACGTGCCTATGGCAAAGACATCAAACATCAGTGGAGACTTGAAGTTTGTCCATAGCTCTCTCTGGTTGGGATAAGGGAATGTCCAGTACCAGTTCCAAGGCCTCCCCATATGGACGAACACCATAGTAGCGGCTGTTACAACAGAAAAGAAAGTCATTGCCTCAGCGCTTCTATATATAGACCTCCTCCATGGGGTTTGGGTAATAAATAAAATAGCTGACAGAAGGGTCCCAGAGTGACTTATACCTATCCAGAATACAAAGTTTGTAAGATATACCCCCCAGTAGGCAGGGCTATGTAGTCCCGTAACCCCCTGACCTGTATATATCTGATATACCCATGGAAGACCGAACGTAATCACAATACCCACCAAACATAAAGATAGAGCGATATAATAACTACGGCCAGTCTCGGTCATAGTCCTTACTACATCATCATTCACTTCTCTGTAAGATATATTACTCATGTCCAATGGTTGAACTTCCTTTCATTACCCTTTTCAAGTATATTATGGTGGGAGCAGCATTAAGGTCTTCCAAGAGTCTGTATGCCCTGGGATTTTTTGATATCTTAGCGAGCTTACTTCCTGATTCCCTTAAGTAATAAGGTTCAGCTGGTAGCCCAGCTAATTTAGATACCTGGCTATTGGGATCATTCAAGTCGCCAAATGTAAGCGCCTTTGATGGGCATGACTGGACACACGCAGGAATTACCTCTCCATCCCTCACCTTTCTATTTTCATCCTTTGCCCTGTCCTTTGCAGCAACGATTCTCTGGATACAGAATGTACATTTTTCCATTACCCCCATTGTCCTTACAGTCACATCTGGATTTAACTGTTCATCAAGGGGTGATTCAAACGACCCCTTATCCTTATAAGTAAACCAGTTAAAGCGACGCACATCATAAGGACAATATGTCGCACATGTAAATGTCCCCACACAACGGTTGTAAACCTGAACATTTAAACCATCCTGATTGTGGTATGTAGCATATACAGGGCAGGCAACCTCGCAAGGGGCTTTATCACAGTGGGCGCAGAAAACTGGAATAAACTTGACTTTGACATCAGGATATTCTCCCTCCACATATCTTTCAATCCTCATCCAATTTAGCACCCTTCCTTTACCGGATTCTTCTTCACCTACAACAGGCGTATTGTTTTCGGCCTGACATGCGGTAACGCACGCCCCACAGCCTGTGCATCTGTCCAGGTCTACCACCATAGCCCACCAGTAATCATACCTCTTATAGTAGCCAGGCTCCCTATATATCTTAAACCTTTCCAGTAGTCTATCTAAAAACCCAGCCACCTATCCCTCCTTCACCTGAAATTCTTCTGGGGTGATGGTCTGAACAATATCCCTGCCCAACTCCTTTGTCCACCCTGCCATCTTTACCAATCTTCCGGGACTATTAGTCTTTGTAATCTTAACCTTTGTAGAATTATGAGATACAGCGCCTGTCCTCTCGTCTACTTTAAATGGTAATAGGTCAAGGGGATTGGCGCCCCTGCCTTCAGCATACTTACCGTAGAATTTGTGTCCCTGGCCAATAGGAATACTTATAGTATCTGGTCTTTGACCTGCATATAGGCAAACTGGAGCATATATCTTGCCAAAAGGTGATTCCACTTCTATCACATCCCCCTCTTTTATCCCCATAGTTGTTGCTCTTTCAGGGTTCATCTCTATCCATGTCCCCCATACCACTGATGTCATAGCATCGGGTAACTCCTGGAGCCATGGAAGATTTGCGCCCCTCCCATCCATGTAACTGGAATGGGGGTAAAGGGTAAGGTAAAATGGGTAATCTTTATCATCCCCGTCAAAGCTGGCAGGACCTTTAGGCAGATATGGAGTTATTTTATTCACCGATATATAGACTTTTTTCCCTGCCTGTGATTCCTCTTTCCACCAACCACCCTTTGATAGGAGATTATTCCAAAACTCTTCAAAGGTTGTTTCCCTAATCTCTTTCATATCTTTATGCTTGTTATATACCATCTTCCAGGAGGCCTGTAGATATGCGCCAAAGTCTGTCCATGGTATCTCTTTCTGAAAAACCCCTGCTAAATTTCTGGCAAGGTGGATGAATATATCGCCTACGCTTTTCGTATTAAATACAGGATTGACTGCTGGTTGCATTATTGTAGCCACAGGATAACCCACTGATGGTTCTGTGAAATTATCGCCCCAATCTTCAAGATACGTATGCGTGGGAAGTATAAGGTCAGATAGAAGTGTGGTCTCATCCATAAAACTGGACAGACTAACTATAAGCGGGATATTCTTTAATTGTCCTTCAACCTTCACAGCCCCTGGCGTAGTGAAGACCGGGTTTGTATCATATAGGATAAGGGTCTTTATTTTCCCCTTTGATGCATCCTGCATAAGGCTATTTACTGGAATAAATGAGCTTTTTTCTATATCCCGATTTGGGATAATCCCGCCGCTAATCCCTATATTATTGCCTGCTAAATAATTGAGTATATTAATAGCTACAAGGTTTGATACCCCATTCTCATATGATGATACATTTTCACCCCCAATGGCAAGGCTCGGTTTTGTTTTAGAAAACTCCCTCGCTATACCAATAATCCTCTCCTCTGCCACCTCAGTTACCTTTGCCACATCCCGTGGAGTAAATCTCTCCAGGGCAGCCAGCCATTTCCCTCTATCCTCGCCTTTATAGTAACCTCCCTCAACGATTTCATAAGCTATAGCAAGGGCAAGAAGCCCTTCTGTCCCTGGTTTCACAGCAACCCACTCATCGGCATTGGCTCCTGTAAGGGAAAGTCGCGGCTCTACCTGAATCACCTTACCCCTCAAACCCGGCCGTCCCTGCCTCATATGACCATAGGCGTAGCTATAATTTACAGGGGATATCCATGTGGTCAGGAAATCAGCGCCAAAGGATAGCAAGAGATTGGTATTTTCTATATCATAATGAGGCAGGCTGTTTTGACCAAATGTGATATTATTCGCAAAACGGAGATTTTCGTAATTAATAAGCTCATAGGCAAAGTATTTGGATGAGCCGTAGGCATTCATGAAATTTTTAAGCAGTAACTTAAGATGTCCACTTATAGGCGAAGTGAGAAGATAAAGGCCATCACCCTCACCCCTGTCACGAAGTTCTTTCAGATTTTTGGACAGTATGGTAAGTCCTTCTTCCCACGTGATTTCTTGAAACTCCCCCTTTCCCCTCTCGCCAATGCGCCGCAGCGGGTTCTTAATCCTTCCGGGATTATAGAGAACCTGCAACCCTGCCTGTCCCCTGGCGCAAAGACCGCCTTTACTAATTGGATGGATGGGATTCCCCTCGATTTTCTTTGCCCTTCCTTCCATAACCTTGACAACTATCCCGCAACCGGCCCCGCACTGCCGGCATACACTCGCATACCAGTTGGCCACGCCTGGTATTATATCTTCAGGCGGAATAAGATAAGGTATGAGCCTGGCAGGGTTGGGCGCGTTTAACTCAGCAAGGGCAAAGCCTGCTGCCGCGCCAGCGCTGCCTATTCCTACAACTCTTAGAAAATCCCTTCTGTTTAGCATCCTATATATACCTATTTATGGCATGTCCAGCAATCAGTGCCATTCCTTACCGGGCCTCCTATAAATTCTTTTGCCCCGTTTTTATGACAGTCAAGACACCACCCCATCTTTAGAGGAGAAACTCTTAGAAATGGGACACCAAAGATAACAGTCTGGCGCGTAATTCTATCCATCTTTGCCACATCCCCATGGCACCTCTGGCAAGGCACCGATGCCTTTACATGTCTTTTATGGGAAAAATAAACATAATCAGGAAGGTTATACACCTTGATCCATGGGATGGGTTCCTTCTTTTCCCAGTAAGAGACAACCTTCTGTATCTCCGGAGAATCGGTCTTGATTATCTTATGACACCCCATGCACTTCTGCACACTGGGAACCCCGGATATAGTAGATTTATCTGCGTAGATATGACAGTACAGACAGGGGATACTGTTATCAGCCGCATGGACTTTATGACTGAAATTTATGGGCTGTTCAGGGGCCCTATCAGAAAAGTAGATGAGATTTATATTATAACCTATTGTAAATGTTATAATTGCCACTGTGAGATATAAAAGAAATCTTTTCATTGCAATTTCAAAGCTCTTTATTCAAATTTCCTATTATCTCGCCTAAAAAATATAAACGCATTAAATAAATTTCTTTATTCCCAAAAATAGACTTTGATTTTTGGGGAAACTGCCCCCGATTGATTCTATCGGGGGCTGCCAGACGAGGCGGAAGCCATTTTTGCGATGAGCCCTCCCCCTTTATCCCCCTTTTCTGGGGACAGATTTGAAATCTGTCCCCACAGGGGGACAGGGGGAGGATACGGTGAAGAGCAAAAATGCGCCGACAACGAAGTATGGCAGGCAAATCGCCAGTTTGTAAAATAGCGAGGTTTTTAATCGCTATTTTACGGTTATTGCATTTGTATTAGCTAACAACTATACTCCGAAATATTTTATACTGTCATCGTTACCATAAGAGCAGAGGCTAAGAACGGAGCAATTTAGAAAGATAGAAGATATACTAAATTCATGCTGGAGTTTGCCCCTGAGAAATATAGACAGGAATAACAACCTCGAGGCGTAAAAATATTCTGTCTCCCTTCACATTGTCATATACTGCCAAAGGAAAAACTATCTTGGACAAGTGTGGTGTCCTTATTTAGCAAATATTTTTAATGTCGTCAAGAAAAATATATACATCAAGCAGAAGCTGCTAAGGATTGGATAAGACGGGTAATACTTTAACGAAGAATATTTAAACTTTAAATAAGGAGGCTTGTGGCTCCATTAATGTCCGAACCGCCTTTGAAATAGTACCGATATGTCTCTTCCCCAGATAAATAGGATGATTATTAGGATAGTCATGCTTTCAAGGACCATCTTCACAATAAACGGGTAATCAAGTTTGTATGTCCCTGTTGCATTGTCATATTTATAACAAAAGAGTTTAAGCCTATCTATAAACCCTCCTATTTTTATCTCTTTTTGTTCTGCTGTCTTATAAATCGCCTCAGAAACAGGTTGCAGGACATCCCGCGGTTTAAAATCAATGCCATAAACATGTTCGTATATCTTGCCTTTAGAATCCACAATTGTCAAAAAATTGAGATGGTCAAATCCTCCTTCTATCTTCTTGTAATAAAATCCGAGGTTATTTGTTAATCTTTCTATCGTCTCTCTATCGGCTGTTGCAAATCGCCAGTTTTTAACATCAGCAGTAAAGTTAGCCCCATATTCCTTCATCCTCTGCGGCGTATCATTTTCTACATCAAAACCGATTGTTATCACACTAAACTTATCGCCAAAATCCTTGTCAGCCTCTTGAATTGCATTACCAAGATTCGCTGTTATAGTTGGACATATATGGCCGCAACTCGTATAAATAAAACTTATGACAAGTGGCTTGCCAACTGCAAACTCCCTAAGGCTAAAATTCTTGCCATCCTGATCAATAAGTGTGTAATCACCAACTTCCTTTCCGATTGCGTCATTTGAGAGCTTAAGCGCCTTGGAAGCCTCTTGCTCAGATACTGAGGCAAGCGAGTTCGAGTAAAAAAAGGCAAGAGATATTACAACAAATAAAAATAATTTCTTTAGAATTTTCATAAGCCCATTATCGAACAATGACATCAACAATAACAGCCAAGAATAGCACGCCAAGATAGACCATAGATGCCTTGAAGTTTTTCCATGCAATCTCTTTTGATGTGTTTGACAGCAACTGAATATTCCTTATGATGAAGAACGCACCAAGCCCTATGGCCGTCACAGTATAAAATATACCCAGGTAGCCAAAGTAGGAAGGAAGAAGAGAGGATATAACCAGAAGTATTGTGTTTAACAAAATATAACGGGCGGTCTTTGAATCCCCTATTACAACAGGAAGCATTGGAATGCCTGCCTTTGCATATTCTTCCCTGTGGACTATGGCAAAGCTCCAGAAATGGGACGGTGTCCAGAAAAACATTGTCACTGCTAACAAAACAGGCGTCATACAAAACTCCGGCGTAGCAGATGCCCCTCCAGCGAGTACAGCAAAGCTTCCTGCAAGCCCTCCGATTATTATGTTTAACCAACTCTTTCTCTTAAGCCATACAGTGTAAACCACTGCATATACCAAAGCTCCAAGAAACAGGTGCAGGCTTACCATATAGTTAAGGGCATTAAACGAGACAAATATAGCGGCAATAAAAAGAATGGCTGCCACGAACAGGGGCTTTCTTGAGTTATCGATACTCCCTGAGGGTATCGGCCTCTTTTGCGTCCGTTTCATGACAGCATCTATGTCCATGTCAAAGTAGTGATTGAAGGCACTTGCAGCAGATGAGGCCATCATTGTAGCAAGAATTAAAAATGCAACATTGCTTATAGAAACACTATCTGATGATGTGGCAATAAGACCAACAACGGCACTAAAGGTGATTAACGAACAAATCCTGAATTTAAAAAGAGGGAAATAATGTTTTAGACTTATCTGCATGAGTTTCCTCCTTTTTGAAGTATTAAGTTATTATTTTATTAGTAACAACCTTCTTTAAATAGCTCGTTTTCTTTATCATAAGCATATGTATAAGTAAAGCTATTTCTACTAATCTTGCTACCAGGATTTATTCTCTTGAAAAGACTTTTTAACAGGGTCGGCAACCGGAAAAACCCTTTGGGGCCCAATAAGAGACAGAATAGAATTTACAACAAATATAATGCCGCCTGTGATAGCTATGAGGCCACCGATACCAACAATAGACATACCTATGATCTTGGCAATATCATCAAGATTCTGGGCAGCGCCAAAGGTCTTTCGCTGTACACCATGAGAGCCTGCTATGAACATGCCTATCACAAAAAGTGTCTGACCAATACCATAAACATATGGTTGCATCCTTGCCAGCCTCGCACTGTAAATATCCCTCTTTAAAGTATAAATCATGTGGTTTGTAAGCCCCATAAATGACAGGGTAACTCCGCCTATTACACCGTGATAATGGGAAGGTATCTTTGTATTAGAACCATATATCATCAGCGAAATAAAACCACCAAAGACAAAAATCGCCATAGATATGACAAGGGATGAAAATGCCGGTTCTGCCCATGGAAGACCTTTGATTTTTGATAAGAGTTTATTGCCTCCGCTTGAGCTCATTATCAGGATTAAAAGTGCTATTGCAAAAATACCTGTAGATGGCCCAAGACCATACTGCATAAGTGATGTAAAGGTATCTTTATATTCCTGACTGGCAGTGTCATAAATAAAATAAATGAAAGGGGCAGGAATGACAAATAAGAGGTAAAATAAATAAAGCGCCTTTGCATACATGTCTTTTATTGGAAATTTTTTAAATACAAGATTTGCCGAAAAAAGCCATACAGTAACCATTGCGATGGTATTTGCAAACTGGAGAATATGTCCACCCCCCCAGAAGAGTGTCTCAAAGTCCAGCAATACCTTCCTCGAAGGCGCAAATATCTGAAAATAGTAGGAAAGCCCAAAACAGATAAATGCAATTGCAACTGCCATACCAGACATTGCCATCCCAAATGTTATTAAGGGAACAGGGCCGCTATATGTCCGTTCTTTAAATGCCTTCCTTATTGTCAGAAAGGTGTTTAAGAGGGTAATGGCAATGCCGGCAGCCAGTATCAGGAGTCCGGTATAAAAGAGAGGATGCGTCAATACAGGGATATAATTGATAAATAAAGGGATACCGAGACCAAAGATTGCAGCAATTACTATAAATACTGTGCCAGCCACAGAGAGCCAGAAACCAGACCACGCCACTGCTCTGCTAAAGATTCTAACACCAAGAAACTCTGTGCTGGTGAATGTCCACAGCACGCCTTCAAAAGCCAGAAACCATATTACAACTGACAGGATGACATGCCCGACAAGCGCAATGCGGATGTAGTCCTTTCCAGGAAGGATGTCCTGAATAACCGGCGTGCGGGCCATAGCCACGAGGAATGCAAATATACCCGCAAATATAAGGGAGGATACGGCAAAGAAAAGCCATGCATAAATAAGATTATTACTCCTCTCATTACTCTTTTGTTGATTGACGAACTCCATAGGATACACTTTATCAGGGCAGGGGCTTAGGCTATGGGGATAGGCTATGGGCTATGGGTTATCCCCATCGCTTTTTGCCTATCACTTTTCGCCTATATTTACCGAAGCTTCCAGATGCTATCTAAGTATTTGAAATTTAAAACATATACAGACCAACATGGAAATTGGTTTTAATTTACCCTTATGTATATGTGATGTCAAGTTTTTTTAATCTGTGCAAAGCCAAAATAGAAAAATCCAGTTTTATACCATAGCCTTTCTTAGTTGTTTCGTCATACTTTATTTGGCTTGCTTAAATTCCATAATTGTAGTAATCTTTGCAATCGATTAAATGAAATTACTTTCATTATTAAACTAACAGAGGAGGTTTTATAAGTGGATAGGAAAAAGAAGATATACCTTCAATATGGGGCTATTTTCATATTCATTATGGTCTTCGGCATCATAAACTTTTTAGTCAAGACACCGGAGGTATGGCGCAGTAGTATGCCCAAATACAAGTATGCAACAATTCCTCCAAAAGACCTCATGGATTTGATGAGCCGAAATACTGAACTTATAATTGTTGATGCAAGGGCTACAGATGATTTTAAAAATGGCTATATAAAAGGGGCTACAAACTTCCCCTATATAAACCTTAAGAAGATGGAAAAGGCATTAAAAAAAGACAGGGAAAAAATAATTGTCATATATTGTAAGGATGGCAAAATTTCAAAAGAGATCAGCGATGTTCTTTCAAATCTCGGTTTTAGCAATATCAAGAATCTTGATGGCGGTATAAATGGCTGGATAGCAGCGGGTGGAGAAATTGTTACTACTGGTAGCATAAAATAGTTCGCTTTTCAATCCCCTATTTGTCATTCCCGCAATCCCCCGCTTACTGCCTGCGGGGGCAAACTTTAAGCGGGAATCCAGAGTCCCCCGATATAGACATTCGAGGGCAGGCTTTATGTTTTAGCCTATATCGCAAGACGCTGGATGCCCCTCCCCCCTTTATCCCCCTCACAGAGGGGGACAGGGGGAGGAGCATGACAGAAGTGGTGATGTGCAAGACAAATATAACCTATATTATGCTCTCATTAGTAAGTAACTCCTTCGTATAAAAATAGCTCTCACCCCTTATAAAGAACTTTTTAGCATAGTGGACAAATCTATTACAACAACCCCTCTTGCCTCAACATCTATTTTCTCTTCAAATGTATAATCAAAGGCAGGCCCCTCTTTTGACTCCCCCATCCTAACCTTGACCTCATGCATCCCAGGCACAACAGGTATCTCCTCGTAGGCAAATACTGGGCCATCCTTTCTCAGACCCGCAGGGTAATAGATTTTGGACAATACATTCTTATCATCTAAATCTACCTCTACATATACCGGGAACCTTTCTCTGCCGCAATCCATCCTGATACTGGGGAATGGAGAGTTGGTTTTCCTCATATGCAGGGGCAATGCCTCTATCTCCTCTTTAGTTAATTCCCTGCAGCCGCCTATATGCTTACTGGAGTGTTTAAATGTGAATTTTATTAAGGATTTATCCTTGCTGTAGAACGGGTATATAGGCTTTGTGGATAGAAAGAGTATCAGGAAGGCCGGCAACAGAAATGCAGGTATGGCAGACGCTATTACTCTTTTAAAAGACCATCTCCTGTCTTCTATTGATTTTATAATCCGGGGTTTTTCATGCACAGATATATTATAGGCATTGAGATTTTCTTCAAAAAGCCGCAGTTCCTCTGCAAGTTTTGTGGTGTTAATGGATGATAGCCAGTACTCTCCGATTCTCTGGCAATCAACCATCTTATTAGAAAACGGCGGCCTCTCACCTCTAAGCCTTGCCTGCAGCCAGACATTGCCCTCACGATAATGACAATCGCCAATTACACAGCCGCAGAGAAAAATACCGTCTGCGCCTGATTTAAATCCTGTTTCTATCATTGAGGGTTGCACCATGCCGATGCAGGGTAGCGCTATTGCCTTAATATTTGCCCTCTCCTTTATAATGTCTGCCACTGCATCAAACCTTACACTTCGCTTACAAACCAGCAACAGGATTCTGGGGCGCCTATCCGTTTGTATGGCAGCTAAGAGTTTTATTATCTCTTCTTTAATCTGTGTCTCGGTCATTTCAGGCAGGTTGATAGCATTAAAATCACATGCACCTACGCAGATGCCGCAGGCAGCACACCTCTCAGGCATAATGACTGCCTTTAGCCTATAAGGAAATCTCTCTTCAGGGGGTTGCAAACGGATAGCCCCGTAAGGGCAATCCTTATTACATTGGTCACAGCCTGTACAGTTTTCTGATGTTACCTGTGCAGTAAGCAGCCTGTGCCTCTTCGTCCAAGGGAGTATAAATAGTATAATGGTTCCGCCTATGGTAATTAACCAGAAGATAGATTTAGGAAGAAGAGACCTTACAGGGTAGATGAAAAAGAAAAACCAATCAAAGGGTGTGTTTATCGGCAATCTGGCGAGGTCTGCTGGTTGAGCGCTGGTGGCAGGTAGAATGATAGATGCAATGAGTAGCACAACAGCCACACCCGCAGTAACAGCCCTGGGGGTTTTAAGTACAGGTCTTGGGCATCTAATGATATGGATACCTATCAGAACAATCATGCCGAGCGGCAAAGCCACATGCAAAAAGTGCAGCAGGAAAAAAAACATTCCGCTGATAGATTCATTGCTGAGAAAAGACCTTGACGGAGGCTCCATAAAAAAGAATATGTCATTCAGCAGCTCTGCTGTCTTTAGGGCAATTAACTGGGCCCTTTCATCCCAAACCAACCAGTAACCTGAAATACCCAACATTAAACTGACTATAAAAAGCACCACACCTGAGACCCAGGCTATCCATCTGTAGTGGCTGTATCTGCCATTAACGTATTCACGGATTGTATGCAGGACAATGGAGATTACCAAACCATCAGAGGCATATCTATGGAGGCTTCTCATTATGCCGCCCAGATACCATTGTTTCTCAGTTAAGTCCTGGACTATCTTATAAGGGTTATTAGTCCTGTAAAAGATAAAGAGGTATATGCCGCTTATTAACAGTATAAGAAAGAAAAGGGTGGATATTGCTCCGAGGTAGTAGAATGGGTTGTACTTGGGTGAGAAGAGCCTGTTGAGCTGGTCTTCAATATAGAGGAATAATTTTTTCAATCTAAATAGATTTTATAAAGAATTGCCGGCGCTGCTCCGCAGAGGACATTTCCTTTCATGGATGTGAGCCTCAAACTCCTTCCTGAAATGTCTGACGGCGCCCTCAACAATAAAGGCAGCCCCGGATAGAAGATGACAGTATCCCTGTCCCTTTGAAGAACTGCATGTATTTTCAATGTTGACAAGGTCATCCATTTCACCCTGACCATCCTCAATCTTCTGGAGCAGCCGGGCCATTTTGGCAGTCCCCATCTGGCAGGGTGGGCATTGACCGCATGACTCTTCCATGCGAAATCTGGAAAAGCCCAGTGTTGTATCCACAACACATGTTCTGTCTCCCAGAACAATAACAGCAGCACAGCCAAGCCCTGAGCCTATCTCTTTTAATGAGTCAAAATCAAGAGGGACATCAATCTGTGACTCAGTAAGAGGGGGATTGCCAGGCAGAAAGGCTGCCTTAAATCCTCTTCCGTTTTTTAACCCGTTACCGCAATTATTGATAAGCTCTTTCAGGGTAATCCCTAACGGCAACTCATATATCCCGGGACTATTTATATCACCGGTAAGTGTAAAGAGCATATTCCCCGGACTCTTTGGAGAGCCTATTTTAGAAAACCACTCGCCGCCTTTTAGTACAATATGCGGTATGTTTGATAATGTTCCAGTGTTGTTCACAATGGTCGGCTTTCCATAGAGTCCTCTATTGGCTGGATAATGCGGAGGTTTTTGCCATGGCTTTGCCGCCCTGCCTTCTATTACCTCAATCATAGCTGTTTCTTCACCAGCAACATATTTATTAGGGCACTTATGAATATAAATATCCAGTGAGAAATCAGTTCCCAAAATTTTCTCGCCGATGTATCCCTTTTCTTTAGCCTCTTGTATTGCCTTCTCAAGCACAGCAATTTCTTTGCTATAGCTTCCAGTTATATAGAGGTAAGATTTGCGAGCCCCAATTGCATAGGAAGCTATAATAATTCCTTCTATTAATTGATGGGGATTTGAGCGGATAAGACAACGGTCCTTAAATGTTCCATGCTCACCCTCAGCAGCATTACAGCAGAGATATTTCTCATCTCCTGCTGCTCCGGCCACAAATTCCCATTTCCGCCATGTTGGAAACCCAGCACCTCCCCTGCCCCTAAGTCCCGAACTCTTTACCTCTTTTATAACACCCTCT
>Ga0209212_1000803_pt1 | contig 57773 bp, 65 predicted proteins | sample RifGroC2_FD_183996 | JGI IMG/M metagenome (GOLD analysis project Ga0209212, IMG submission 183996) | Groundwater microbial communities from Rifle, Colorado, USA - Groundwater C2 (SPAdes) (version 2) | ecosystem: Environmental > Aquatic > Deep subsurface > Groundwater | place: Rifle, Colorado...
TATGAAGACCGCCACCATGCTGCGACTGTTCGAGGCGATGATCGGCTACCTGCGGGAAACCGCGATAAATAGACTGGTCTACAAGGCGATTCCTCATATTTTTCACCGTATCCCATCCGAAGAAGACCTGTATGCCCTTTTCGTCAACAACGCCAGGCTTTACAGGCGCGATGCCTCTTCGGCCATCTGGCTTCCCAACCGGATAAAGTTTGCCAAGGGGAAGCGTGAAGGGGTTAAAAAAGCTCAGCGGGCAGGGCTCGAGGTGAAACAGTCGGATGACTTTGACGCATTTTTCAGCATAGGCCGCGCAGTGATGCGTGACAGGCACAACCTGAAGCCGGTCCACACCAGTGAAGAGATGGCGCTTCTTGCCGGGAGATTTCCCGACAACATCCGCCTCCACGCATCATTCCTGAATGACCGCATGCTTGCCGGCGTAATCAGCTTTGTATTCCCCTCCTCGGTACACATCCAGTACATGTACAACTCCGATGAAGGGCTTACGTTCGGCGCTCTCGACGTAATTCTGGATTATCTGGTCAATCACTGTTACTCGGACTATAACCATCTTAGTTTCGGGGTATCCACCGAACAGGAGGGGCGATTCCTCAACGAAGGCTTGATCCACCAGAAGGAAATGCTGGGTGCCCGCTCCATCGTTCACGACTTCTATGAGGTAGAGATCCAATGACAGGCAGCGAAAACAATGACAAGTCAAACTGCCGAATCATCGAACTTCCCAAGATCATGGATCCTCGCGGCAATCTCACCTTCATTGAAGGCGACCGGCACATCCCCTTCCTCATCAGGCGCTGCTACTGGATCTACGATGTTCCGGGCGGCGAAACCCGCGGTGGCCACGCCTACCGCTCCAACAACGAGATCATCATCGCCGTCTCGGGCAGTTTTGATGTTGTGATCGACAATGGCGCTGTACAGCAGACATTTTCGCTGAACCGCTCGTATTACGGTCTGTATGTGCCATGTCGCCACTGGCGGGAACTGGTAAACTTCTCGACCAATTCGCTATGCCTGGTAATGGCTTCCGATGATTTCTCGGAAACGGGTTATATCCGCTACCATGACGACTTCCTGCATGAGGTGAAAACAAAACATGTCTAGCGTATTCAACTGCTCGGTCATGGAACTGCCACGCATCCAGAGTCCGTCCGGAAATCTGACCCCGGTATACGGCAACACCCAGGTACCGTTCGACATCGCCAGGATCTACTACCTGTATGATATTCCGGGCGGGGAGACACGCGGCGGCCATGCCCACAGGAATCTCCAGCAACTGATCGTGGCCGCCAGCGGCAGCTTTGATGTGCTGCTGGATGACGGCGTCAACAGAAAGGTCGTCCACCTGAACCGCCCCTACTTCGGCCTGTACATGCCCAACATGATCTGGCGCGAGTTGATCAACTTCTCATCCGGCGGCATCTGCCTGGTGCTGGCATCGGAAGTGTACGATGAAAGCGATTATTTAAGGGAGTACCAAGAGTTCAAACAACTGGCGAGGGGCATATAGCATGAAGATTCCCTTTCTTGACCTGCAGGCCGCCTACCTCGAACTGGCGCCGGAACTGGACGAGGCCTACCACAGGGTGATGCAGTCGGGCTGGTTCATACTCGGCGGCGAGGTGGATGCCTTTGAAAGAGAGTTCGCCGACTACTGCGACGCGAAGCAGTGCATCGGTGTCGGAAACGGTCTGGAAGCGCTGCACCTGATCCTGAGGGCCATGGATATCGGTCCCGGCGACGAGGTGATTGTCCCGTCCAACACCTACATCGCCACCTGGCTGGCGGTATCCTACGCCGGTGCAACGCCGGTAGCTGTGGAACCTGACCGGAGAACATTCAACCTTGACAGCGCCAGGATCGAAGCGGCCATTACACCCCGGACCAGGGCCATCATCGCGGTGCACCTTTACGGGCAGCCGGCCGACATGGACCCGATCATCGAGATTGCTCGCCGCCACAACCTGAGGGTAATCGAAGACGCGGCCCAGGCCCACGGAGCGCGCTACAAGGGGCGTCGTGCAGGTTCACTCGGCGATGCGGCCGGCTTCAGCTTCTACCCCGGAAAGAACCTGGGGGCGCTGGGAGACGGCGGAGCGGTGACAACCGATGACGAAAACCTGGCCGAACGTATTCGCGTATTGCGCAACTATGGCTCCAGCATCAAGTACCACAACGAACTGAAAGGTTACAACTCGCGGTTGGACGAACTGCAGGCCGCCTTCCTACGCGTCAAGCTGAGGCAACTGGATGCCTGGAACGCGCGCCGCAGCGCGATCGCCGACTGCTACTGCGACACACTGCGGAATTCCGGCCTGACGCTTCCGTTCGTGCCGGAATGGGCAGATCCGGTCTGGCACCTGTATGTGGTCGGCAGCAGGCTACGCGACCTGCTTCAGCAGCAACTGGCCGGACAGGGAATTGGAACCATGATCCACTACCCGATCCCGCCGCACCTGCAACCGGCCTACGCCGACCTGAAGATGAGGCCGGGTGACTTTCCCGTTGCAGAAAAAATGGCTGAGCAGGTCATCAGCCTTCCGATCGGTCCACAGCTGTCTTCGGCGGACCAGGAATTAATCGCCAACTGCATCCTGCAGGCAGAACTGGAATGCTGAACAGCGCCTTGATATCGGATACCCCGTTGATAAGCGTTCTGATCGCTTCCTATAATCATGCGCACTTCATCGAGGAGACGATCCGGAGTATCTGGTCCCAGCCCTACGGGAAGATCGAGATTATTGTTGTGGACGATTGCTCCACCGACTCGTCCGTAGAGCTGCTGCAGGAACTGAAGAACCGCTCTCCTATCCCGATGGAGGTGGTTGTAAACGCGAAAAATGCCGGGCCGTCCGTCACCTGCAACACGGCCATTCAACGCGCCCGGGGTGAACTGATTGCCTTCATCGCTTCAGACGACCTGTTCACCGACGACCGTTTCAGCCAGCAACTCGAAATCTTCACCCGCGATCCGTTGGTGCAGATCGTGTATGGGAACGGGTTACGTTTCCAGGACGGCAACACGGCCGGGGCTGTTCACGGGAAAGAGGTTTGCGAGTTGATGTCAAGAACGTCTGAAGACATCCTCAGGTTTCTTTACACCAATACCAACCCGCTTTTTATGCAGACCGCCCTGCTGCGCAGGGAACTGCTGACCAGAATCGGCGGCTATGACGAGTCCGCACTGGCCGATGACTGGATCATCAATACCAGGATTTTCCAGGACCTGGTGGAGCATGGCGGCACTTTCGGATATGTCGACCGGCCGCTGTTCCTCTACAGGATCCACGGCAACAATCTCCATGCGAACTTTGCTCGCCACAGCAGGTTGAAACTCGACTTCATCAGCAAATACACCCCTGCGGAGTTCAGGGCCGAGGCATACGCGAACATAGGACACGGCCTGGCGCTGCAGGCGGCTCAGGCCGGACTGCCGCGGGAGGCGTTGAAGTATTTTTTGCTGGGCCAGAAAAACGTCCCGGATTACCGCAAATACCCCAAGTTTGCCCGCAGGCTCGCCAAGGGCCTGCTAAAGCGGATACTGCCGTAATATGCTCCGCAAGAGTCTCAATATAAGGAAAACGACGTGATCGATAACAGTATTGCACCCGATCAATTCAGCTGGCGCGCCTTCTACCTGCGACGCCAGGATGTCAGGAAACGCTATCCGACCGTGTATGCGCTGCCGGTGAGAAAGCGCCCCACGGACATCATTTTTGAAAACATCTCCCAGGGAGCGCGGGTTCTGGATGTGGGAGCCTCCACCAAAAAACTCGGCGAGTCGATCAAGAAGCACAATCCTTCCATAAGTTACAAAACCATGGATATTGACCGCACCCAACAGCACGACTATTACTCGCTCGATGATATCGATGAAGAATTTGACGTGATTACGCTGATCGAAGTCATCGAACATCTCGATTTCCAGGACGGCTTGAAACTGCTGAGCGACCTGCGCGGACTTCTCTCCGACGGTGGCAGGATAATAATGACGACCCCGAACCTGCACCACCCCTCCCGCTACTGGTGCGACTGCGACCACTGCACCCCCTATGAGTACCAGAACATGGGTGCGATCCTGCTTGAAGCCGGCTTCTCGCTGTCAGAATTGAGCCGCACCTACAATGACCAGTTCTTCCGGCGGCTGTTCAGGTTATACTTCGCCGCGCCGTTCCATAAGTATTTTGACGTTGATTTTGCCGACACTATTGTAGCAGTCGGCCAGGCATCCTAAACGGCACCCCGCTGAAACAGTGGAGTCGTGAATACCGTCCGTTTGAAGCCGACGATGATAATCAGATAAGAGGAGTTGCATGACAGAACAACACACCGATAGCCCCGAGTTCCGGATACTTCACACCGAGTGGTCGTCAGGATGGGGGGGACAGGAGCAGCGCATCATCCTGGAGTGCCGCAAGATCCGGGAGCTGGGGCACTACGTGGTGATTGCCTGTCAGCCCGGAAGCGGGATACTTCCCAGGGCGGTTGAGGCCGGCATTGCCACTGAAGTCGTGCGCATCCGCAGCGGTTACGATCCCAAGGCAGTCTGGAGCCTGGTGCGACTGATAAAAAAGCACCGCATCAATGTCGTCAATACCCACAGCGGCAAGGACAGCTGGCCGGGCGGATTTGCGGCGAAACTTGCCCACACCGACCTGCTGGTCAGGACCAGGCACCTGGCGATCCCGCTCTCGACCAACCCCTTCAACTTCATCCACCGCATGGCGGATGGAATCATCACGACCGGGCAATCGGTCCGCGAGGCCATGATCAACCGCAATGGAATCGAACCAGACCGGATCGTCTCGATTCCGACTGGCATCTCGCTGGAGCGTTTTTCGCCCGGTGTGGATCCACAACCGGTCCGTTCCTCGCTGGGCATAGCCGCTGACGAAAAGGTCGTATCCATCGTCGCAATCCTGCGCAGCATAAAGCGGCATGACGTGTTTCTGAAAGCGGCCAGAATCATAAAGGACCGCCTCGGCCGGGTAAAATTCATTATTGCCGGGGACGGTCCGATGAAGGATTTTGTTTCCGGCATCATTACCGAACTGGGGCTGGAGCAGGATGTGCTCATGCTGGGGCATCGCGAGGATGTGCCGGAGCTCTTTGCCGCCAGCGACGTGGTGGCGCTGACATCCGACATGGAAGGTGTTCCGCAGTCGATCTCGCAGGCAATGGCCATGGAAAAGCCGGTGGTAGCGGCGGCCGTAGGCGGCATCCCGGACCTGATCGTCGACCGGGAGACCGGTCTCTTTGCCGAAGCCGGCAGCCCCGAATCCTTTGCCGACAGGATCTGCGAACTGCTGGCAAACGAGGAGCTGAGCCGCAGCCTGGGCAGCGCGGCACGCAAGTATGTGCTGGAGCGGCACACCGACACCATCATGGCCAACCGCACCATCGATTTCTACCGGCACCTGCTCGACCTGAACCATCCCGTCCGCTAAAACCATGAAGATCGCGCTGATTCGCCAGAAATACACCCCCTTCGGGGGAGCGGAACGCTACATGGCCCGCCTGGTGGAAGGGCTGGCCGAAGCCGGTCACCAGGTTCATATCCTGGCGGCGCAATGGGACGCAGACGGGACACAGGCAGTGACGTTCCACCGGGTTCCGGTGATCGGAAAACCGGGCTGGCTCAAGGCCCTGACCTTTTCCAGGAACTGCCGCAGCATTATTGAACGGGAACGCTTCGACGTCGTCTTCAGCCTGGAGCGCACGCTCCGGCAGGACATCTACCGCGCCGGGGACGGTTGCCACCGCCAGTGGCTGATTTTGAAAAACCAGGGTAAAGGTGTGTTGCAAAAGGCCTGGACCTGGTTGAACCCGCTGCAGCTGGCCTATATCTGGCTGGAGCGCAGGATGTTCACCGACCCGGACCTGAAGGCGATCATTGCCAACTCCAAGCGGGGCAAAGAGGAGATAATCCGGCTTTACGGTGTCGATCCCAACCGTATCCACGTGGTTTACAACGGCATTGACCCGGTCTGCACGGACCAGGAGCTTAAAGCGGATTACCGCCGGGCCTTGGCGGAAGAATTCGGGCTGGGAGATGAATTGCGGCTGCTGTACGTCGGTTCGGGCTTCAAACGCAAAGGGGTTGCCGCCGCGATCCGCGCCGCGGCGCGTTTGCCGGCGCAGTTCCGGCTCTTCATAGTCGGCAAGGGCAACGCCAGCGCTTTCCGCAGACTGGCAAATCGACTTGGAATCCATGACCGGGTGATATTCACCGGACCCCGCAAGGATGTGGTGCAGTTCTACCAGGGGTGCGACCTGTTCGTTTTCCCAACCCTGTACGACCCCTTCAGCAACGCGACCCTGGAAGCGATGGCACACGGCCTGCCGGTGATAACCAGCCGCTTCAACGGCGTTGCGGAACTGATCCGTGACGGCGACAACGGCTTTGTGGTACAGGATCCGCTGGATGACGCCGCCATCTCCGAATGCATGCGCACTCTGACAGATGCCGACCGGCGGCGGCAGATGGGAGAGTCGGCGGCCGCAACCGCCGCGCCCTTCACGATGCAACGAAATATTCAGGAGACACTGGACGTAATCAGGAGGGTATCGCCTCCACGGGTAGAAGTTATCAACTGTACTAATCCAGCGTCTTAATAGAGATATTATGCGAGTTCTGATCATAAAAACATCCTCCCTGGGCGACGTTATCCACGCGCTGCCGGTAATCGATTACCTGTGTCAGGTTTCTTCCGGCATCGAGATCGACTGGGTCGTGGAGGAGTCGTTTCTTCCGGTTATCGAGCACAATCCACGCATTGCCCGGATTCATGTCGTCAGGACCAAAAAATGGCGCAAGGCGCTCTTCTCGGTGGAAACGCGCAATGACTTGAAATATTTGTACAGTTCTCTGCGGGAACGCCCTTACGACCTGGTTTTCGACATTCAGGGCAACCTCAAGAGCGGCCTGATCGCCTGGCTCAGCGGTTGCAGCAAACGCATCGGCTTCAACAGAGAGGTATTACAGGAAAAGGTCAACTCACTTTTCACCACCCGCAAGATACCGTTCCGGGCCATCGACAAAAACGTCACCGATCGCTACCTGCGGGTGATCAGCGTGCTGTTCGGCAGGGATTACCGGGAGATGGAGCTAAGTGGTGACATCGTCTCCTCCGTCGAGGATGAGGCCGCTGCCGACCAATATCTGGCCAGCCTGCCGGACGGACTGGTATTCGTGTTCCAGGTCGGAACCACCTGGAGCACTAAACTGTGGTATCCGCAAGGGTGGGTCGAGCTGGCCCGCAGAATCACGGCCAGGTATCCCGGCTCAACCATTCTGATCAACTGGGGCAGTCCGGATGAAAAGGCCCTGGGGGAACAGATCATCGGCGAGGTCGGCGATGCGGTGCGCCTGCTGCCCTGGCTGCGCATCAGGGAGCTGATCCCGGTCTTGAAAAGGGTGGACCTGGTGATCGGCGGCGACACCGGACCGGTCTATATGGCCGCCGCGGTCGGCACGCCCACGGTCTCATATTACCGCGCCACCAGCGCCGCCACCTATGCGCCGCGCGGCAAGCAGCATCGCTCCATCCAGGCCGCCATGGGATGCGCGGCCTGCTACCGCACATCCTGCGACAGGGACCAGGAGTGCCGCACCTCGATTTCCGTGGACGGGCTGTTCGACGCAACGGTACAATTGATCGACTAATTCACGAATAAAAGGGATATCTCATGCTGAACACAATGAATCTTACCGGACTCGAAGATGTATTTGACCGCTGCATAACCTTCTGGCATACGGATGACTCCACTTTTGCCGTCCCCGGGGTCTCCGCCAATCCGCTGGCACTGGAGCTGGCCTGGCGCAATTACCTGCTCTGGCACGAAGAGGACAAGGCCCGTCGCACCGACGTTGATGACAGCGCAATCGCCACCGTCAAACGAGCCATAGACAAGCTGAACCAGCAGCGTAACGATCTGATTGAAAAACTCGACGAGGCGATCCTGGCCGAAGTTTCAAAATCCGCCCCGGCGTCACCGGAGGAACGGATCAACTCCGAAACCCCCGGAAGCATTGTCGATCGGATTTCGATCATGTCGCTGAAAGTCTACCACATGGATGAGGACAGCCGCCGGGACGACATCGACACCGACCATCGCGAACGGTCGCTGCACCGCCTGGCGGTGCTGAAGCTGCAGCGCTACGACCTGTACAGGGCGCTTGGGGAGCTGCTAGATGACTATGCCGGCGGAAAAAAGACAATGAAGCTCTACAAGCAGTTCAAGATGTACAACGATCCCTCCCTGAATCCTGAACTGTACCGCTCAAAAGCTTAAGGCATGAACATCGCTTTTGTCAGGCTCACATCGCTGGGCGACATAATCCTCGGCATGGCTGCGCTGCAGATTATCCGGCGTCAGCTGCCCGACTGTCATATCACCTGGGCCGCCGACAAACGCTTCGCCAACATCCTCGACCACCACCCCGACATCCGTCAGGTGGTCCGGGTTGACCTGAAAAGTCTGAAAAAAAAGAAGTCGCTGGCCGCCCTGGTTGCCGAGTACCGGCACCTGTCATCCTTCGGCCGGTTTGATGCGGTGATAGACCTGCATGGCCTGCTGAAATCGGCGGTAGTAGCCGCCATCATGGGCGGACCCAGCCATGGATTTGCCCGGCAGATGTTGAAGGAGCCGCTGGCCGGACTGTTCTACGACCACCGCATGCCGGTCCCGCTGGAACTGCCAGCCGCCAGCCGTTACTCGGCACTCGCCTGCGGCAGCCTTGGGCTGGAATTCCGGACGACCGACCTGGCACGTCCGGAGCCGTTCCTGTTCTGGAGCGATGCAGACCGCGCCATCACCGATGAATATTTTGAACGGCAGAAAAGAAACATCATCTTCGTGCCGGAGACAAGCGCCGCTTACAAGAATTATCCGCCGGAAAAGTTTACCCGACTGGCGGAGATGCTGGGCGAAAACATCCTGATCTGCCACGGCAATCAACAGGAGCTTCAAACCGCTGAGCTGATCGCAAAAAGAACCGCCAACGTCCGGGTACTGCCAAGGCTTAATCTAAACCAGCTCAAGGCGGCCGTAGGACGCAGCGATCTTGTCATCGGCGGAGATTCGGGACCAACCCACATCGCCTGGGGCTGCGGGATACCTTCGATCACGCTTTTCGGAGCCACGCCGGTCTGCATCTGCCCCACTGAAATCAACCGGGTCATCAAGACCGCATCGCGGGTTAACCTCCGCAAGCCGGATGCGAGCGATTTCTCGGTTTGCGATATACCGGAAACGGAGATTATTCAACTGGCGGAGGAACTGCTGGGCTTGAAAGGAAAACTAGATGAACGACAGAAGAGCTGATCAGAAATGAGCCTGCACCGTTTCTCGCGCACGGAACTGCTGATCGGCGGGGAAGGTCTCTCGCGGCTGGCCGACCGGCATGTGATGATCTGCGGCATCGGCGGAGTCGGCAGCTATGCCGCCGAGGCGCTGGGAAGAGCCGGCATCGGCCGGATTACGCTGGTGGATTTCGACGACATCTGCCTGACCAACGTCAACCGCCAGATCCACGCCCTCTCCTCTACCGTCGGCCTGCCCAAAGTGGATGTCATGGCCGTGCGTCTGCGCGACATAAATCCGGACGCCGAAATCCGCCCGGTCAAGGCCTTCTTCTCCGGCAATAATGCTGTGGAGCTGCTGGCTACGCGCCCGGATTATGTGCTGGACGCCATCGACCATTTCACCGCCAAGGCCGCCCTGATAACCATCTGCCGCGAACAGGGCATCCCGGTCATTTCCAGCATGGGTGCCGCCAATAAGCTCGATCCGACCAAGATCCAGGTCGGGGACATCTCGGCCACCCGCAACTGTCGCATGGCCCGCAGCATGCGCAAGATACTCCGCAAGAACGGGATAAGCAGCGGAGTCCAGGTCGTGTACTCGATTGAAGAGCATCGCGAATTGAATCCCGCAGCCAGTCACTGCGGCATCGAATGCATCTGCCCCAACCGCGGCGATCAGCAGTTCAGTTGCGACAACCGCCGCGTGATTCTGGGGAGCATTTCCTACCTGCCATCCATCTTCGGACTGACCATGGCGGGCGTGGTAATCAATGAGCTGTTAAGCCGGCAGCCGGAGACGTAAATGGCTATTTAAAATTTTTAATACTCTGTAATGATGTTTTTTATTGACAAGCCCAAGAAACAAAAGGTAACTTTGACACTACTTCAAGCATTTATCCTGAATTTCAAAGCGGAAACCCCTTAAGCATCCTTAATTTGCTGCATTAACAAACCTCTTTAATAATCCATAAGCATCCAGTGAGTAGGAAATTTCCAGCAAACTCCTCTATAAATACCTGTTTAAAGGCCCTTTTTGCGGACTACACCTGAAATACTAATCGAGAACATATTGCAATCCAATACCATGAAAAATCAAACGCAGGAGAACAGATGAATTTACAGGAACTTAAAGGCAAAAAAATCAGTGAACTCAACACCATTGCCCGGGATCTCAACATCGAGGGAGCATCCAGCCTGCGCAAACAGGACCTGATCTTTGCCATCCTCAATGCCCAGACCGAACAGAACGGCTCGATTTTCGGCGAAGGTGTTCTTGAAACCCTGCAGGACGGGTTCGGTTTCCTGAGAGCCACCGACTATAACTATCTGCCGGGTCCCGACGATATTTACGTCTCCCCCAGCCAGATCCGGCGCTTCAACCTGCGCACCGGCGATACCGTTTCCGGCCAGATCCGCCCACCCAAGGAAGGCGAACGCTACTTTGCTTTGCTGAAGGTGGAATCGGTCAACCACGAACCACCCGAAGTCGCCCGCGACAAGATCCTGTTCGACAACCTGACCCCGCTCTATCCGCAGGAAAAGCTGACGCTGGAGACGACTCCCGACAACATGCCGATGCGCGTGATCGAACTGGTGGCCCCGATCGGCAAGGGGCAGCGCGGGCTGATCGTGGCCCCGCCCCGGACCGGAAAAACGGTGCTGATCCAGAATATCGCCAACTCGATAGCGGCCAATCATCCCGAAGTCTATCTGATCGTACTACTGATCGACGAGCGCCCGGAGGAGGTGACCGACATGCAGCGCTCGGTCAACGGCGAAGTGGTTTCGTCCACTTTTGACGAACCGGCCACCCGCCACGTCCAGGTGGCTGAAATGGTGATCGAGAAAGCCAAGCGCCTGGTAGAACACAAAAAAGATGTGGTGATCCTGCTGGACTCGATCACCCGCCTGGCCCGCGCCTACAACACGGTCCTGCCGCCATCCGGCAAGATCCTGACCGGCGGCGTGGACGCCAATGCCCTGCAGAAACCGAAGCGCTTCTTCGGCGCCGCCCGCAACATCGAAGAGGGGGGATCGCTGACAATCATCGCCACCGCGCTGGTTGACACCGGCAGCAAGATGGACGAGGTGATTTTCGAAGAGTTCAAGGGTACCGGCAACATGGAACTGCACCTGGACCGCAAACTGGTCGAAAAGCGCACCTTCCCGGCCATTGACATCAACAAGTCCGGCACCCGCAAGGAAGAGCTGCTGATCGAGAAGAGCTCCCTCAACCGGATCTGGATCCTGCGCAAGGTGATCCATCCGATGAACGTGGTGGACAGCATGGAATTCCTGCTGGACAAGCTGTCCGAAGCCAAGACCAACCAGAATTTTCTGGACTCGATGTCGAAATAGCTAAAAAATGGTTGCATAAATCTGTCTGAATCGTTACGATTACAATTTGCTGCTCATATCGGATCAATTTAACGCTGTAAAGCAAGACTGAAGGAGGAAGAGATGAAAGAAGGTATTCACCCACTGTATTCCGAGGTAACCGTTAACTGTATTTGCGGAAACTCATTTCTGACACGTTCCACGAAAAAAGAGATCAATACAGAGATCTGCTCGGCCTGCCATCCTTTCTACACCGGCAAGCAGAAACTGATTGACACCGCCGGCCGTGTTGAGCGTTTCAAAAAGCGTTACGGCCAGATCTGACCTGCCGTTGCACAGACACACTAAGGGGCTTTGTCGCGAGGCAAATCCCCTTTTTTTGCATCTTCACATTCTCCAATTCAGAGCGGTCCTGTTTCAGAACAATTTGACTCTTTTCCTGAACATGGCTCGCGCCAGGGCACTATGAACAACGTGACACTGATAGAACACACACCCAACCCCGAGCGTACCGTGGCTCTGGCAGCCCGGTTATGCTATTCACCATCCTCCATCAATGACCTGCGTGAAAAACTGGCCGACTCCGATATCGAATCTTTCCTGGAAAAGATCATGTCGCTGGGACACCACTCGGTCCTGGAGCACGCCTCCTTCACTTTCGGCATCGAGGGCATCTCACGGGTGACCACGCACCAACTGGTGCGACACCGGATCGCCTCGTTCTCGCAGCAGTCGCAGCGCTACGTGTCGCACAAGGAGGAGTTCACCTCGATCATGCCGGACACGATCGCCGAAAACCCCGAGGCGCGCCAGATTTTTGCCTTCATGTCCGAGACCGTCCACAAGGCCTATGCCCAGCTGGTCGAGATGGGGATTCCGGCCGAAGATGCCCGCTATATCCTGCCCAACGCGGCCGAGACCAAGATCATCATGACCATGAACGCCCGCGAGCTGCTGCACTTCTTCGCGCTGCGCTGCTGCCAGAGGGCCCAGTGGGAGATCCGCCAGATGAGCGTAGAAATGCTGCGCCTGGTGAAACAGGTGGCGCCGGTAATCTTCCGCGATGCCGGCCCCGGTTGCGTGGTCGGTCCCTGCCCGGAAGGCAGGTTCTGCTGCGGGCAGACCCAGGAAGTGCGCGAGTTTTACAAGAATCTGGAGTAGCGGCTGCGCCTTAAAGCAGCCATTCAGGCACGGCTTAAATTGTGGCGTTGCCGTTTTGAAAGGAATCCATGGAAAAAATACACGTTGGCGGCCAGGCGGTTATTGAAGGTGTGATGATGCGGGCCCCGCGCGCGGTTGCCATTGCGGTCCGGCGACCCGACGGAGAAATCGTCGTCAAAACCGAGCTGGCCATACCGCTCTCGGAACGCTTTCCGATCGTCAAACTCCCGATCATCCGGGGAGCGGTGGCTCTGTTCACCTCGCTGATCATCGGCATCAAGGCCCTCAACTTCTCGGCCAACGAAGCCATGACCGAAGAGGAGAAGGACAAGGAAGGGATCAAGGAGGGGGGCGGCGAGTTGTCCTCCTGGGCTATGGCCGGCACGATGACGGTGGCCTTCGGCTTCGGCATCTGCCTTTTTTTCCTGTTTCCGCTCTACCTGACCAAACTGATGACCCCGGTCATCGGCGACAACAACATCATCTTCAACCTGGTGGACGGCGTGATCCGTGTAATCGTATTCCTGGCCTACATCTGGGCCATATCACGCATGAACGACATCCAGCGGGTATTCCAGTACCATGGCGCCGAACATAAATCGATCTTTGCCTTCGAGGCCGGAGAAGAACTGACCGTTGAAAACGTGCGCCGTTACAGCCGCCTGCATCCGCGCTGCGGCACCAGTTTCCTGCTGATCGTGATGCTGGTCAGCATCGCCGTGTTCTCGCTGATACCGAAACTCTGGCCGTTCTACCTCAAGGCCGGTTCGCGCATCTTCCTGCTGCCGATGATCGCCGGAATTTCCTATGAATTCCTGAAGTGGAGCGCCATGAATGACAACCATCCGCTGGTAAAGATGGTCATCGCACCCGGACTGGCCTTGCAACGGCTGACCACCCGCGAACCGGACGACAGCCAGCTGGAAGTGGCCATCCGCTCGATGAACGAGGCGCTGGAAGTCAACGCCGGCTACAAGGACGACCGGCTGGTGGTATAAATAGTGCCGACCGCAAAATTCCTCTTACCTGAACCACCACTGAAAATATCATGCTGACCTTTGTCATTACACCACACGACCATTTCCGGCGCCTGGAGAGCTTTCTGCGGACGCTGATGCCTGGAGCGCCTCCCGGTTATTCACGCAAACTGATCAAGAGCGGCGCCGCCAAACTGAACGGCGGCACTGCACACCATGATACGCTGCTGGCGCTGCACGACACCGTCACCCTCAAGGAGAGCGGCGCCACCACCGGCTATCTCGCATCCGCCAGACCTGCGCTGGACATCCTCTACGAAGACGACCAGATCGTGATCGTCAACAAGCCGGCCGGCCTGCCGATGCACCGCACCGCCGAAATCGAGGAGAACCTGGTCGAGTTCGGCCAATCCTACATGACCAGCCGCGGTACCCCCTGCAAGCTCTATCCGGTCAACCGCCTGGATCGCGGCACGTCCGGCACGGTGATCATGGCCAAGAGTTCCAGCTCGGCCGGCATTTACGGCCGACAGGTAAAGGAGTGCGGTCTCGACAAACTCTACCTGGCGCTGGTGGCGGGACAACCGGCCGACAACGGCACGATCGACGAACCACTGGACGACAAGGAATCGGAAACCGCTTTCCGCACCATTGTGCGGGGGGATTCCTGCGCGCTGCTGGCGGTCACGCCGGTCAGCGGCCGGATGCATCAGATCCGGCGTCATCTCTCGATGATCGGCCATCCGGTCGTTGCAGACAAACGCTATGGCGGCGGGGATTTTCCGGCACTGTCCGGTTTTGCGCTGCATTCGTTCCGCACCGTACTGGCCAGACCGGAAGCCGGTCCGCTGACGATCTGCGCCCCGCTGCCGGAAGAGCTGCTTGGCCTGTGCGCGGAACGGGGCATTGAACGGGAACAGGTGCTTACGGCAATAAAGCAATAGATTCAGCCTGCCACAGAACACAGAGTTCTCATTTCGAAATAAACATCAAGGAAGCAACCATATGGACAGCAAAACCATCCTGATCACCGGCGCATCTTCCGGCTTCGGCGCCGCCTGTGCCCGCATCTTCGCCACCAACGGCTCACGCCTGATCCTGACCGCCCGCCGGGTCGATCCGCTTTTGAAGCTGCAGGACGAACTCGGCACAACTGCCGAGATACAGATCATCCCGCTGGACGTGCGGGATCGCGAGGCGGTCCAGGGAGCGATCGAATCCCTGCCGGAACGCTTCAGCGCCATCGATGTTCTGATCAACAACGCCGGACTGGCACTGGGCCTGGAACCGGCCCACCAGTCGGACCTGGACGACTGGGACACGATGGTGGACACCAACATCAAGGGGCTGATGTACTGCACCCGCATGGTGCTGCCCGGCATGGTGGCCCGCAACCGGGGCCATATCGTCAACATCAGCTCCACGGCCGGGGCCTGGCCCTATCCGGGCGGCAACGTCTACGGCGGCACCAAGGCCTTCGTAACCCAGTTTTCCCGCAACCTGCGCTCCGACCTGATCGGCACGCGGGTGCGTGTCAGCTGCATCCAGCCCGGCATGGCCGAAACCGAATTTTCCAAGGTCCGCTTCAAGGGGGATGACGAGCAGGCCGCCGGGGTTTACAGCGGAACCGAGCCATTGACCGCGGAGGACATCGCCGAAACCGTCCGCTGGGTCGTCAGCCAGCCAGCGCATGTAAACGTCAACACGCTTGAGCTGATGTCGATCGACCAATCCTGGGGACCGTTCGCGATACACAGGGAACAGAAATAGATAAAGGAAAACATCATGGCCAAAGAGCTTTACGTCGGACACATTTCAGAGCAGGCCACCGAAGAGGACCTGCGCAAACTTTTTTCACTGATGGGACCGGTTACGTCGGTGCACCTGATCGTTGACCAGCAAACCGGCGAGTTCAAGCGCTGCGCCTACGTGCGCATGCTCTCCGAGGTCAATCTCAACGAAGTGGTCGAAACGCTGGACGGCACATACCTGATCGACCGCTGCATCGTGGTCAGCATTGCCAAACCGCAGAAAGAGCGTACACCCTCAACCACCGTGCGCAGAAAACCCCAGGGCGCCGCACGTCCGGCAACGGCCGGCAATGACGGCGGGAACGCGCGTCCGGCAGGAGCAAAAAGCCCCGCCAGAAGCAGCCGGCCGGCCGCAGCCAACGACTCCGCCAAAACCGGGCGCTCTTCAGCTGCCAGGGAATCAGCCAAGCCCGCGCGCCCGGCCACTTCCAGGGATGCCGCCAGAAGCGAACGACCTGCGCCGGCCGATCGAACACCGAAGAGCGGACGTCCGGCGGGCGGAAAAAGGAGCGGAGACACGCCGCGGCCACCATCAAAAGGTCGCAGATAACGTAACTAACATTCAAAAGGAGCATCGCCATGAAGATCCTGCGCTTCGTATTCCTGCTGACACTCCTGCAGCTCCCCTCCCTGGCCGTTTCCTCCGATTTGAAGCGGATACCGGCCTCCGCCCGCATCACCGCGGTCACGGTCTATGCCGACCGTGCCCTGACCACCCGCAGTGCCACCCTCAGCCTGAAACCGGGCAGCTACCTGGTAGCCTTCGAAAACCTGCCGGCGCTGATCCTGGATGAGTCGGTGAGGATCGACGGCAAGGGCACCGCGACAGCAACGATTGCGGGCCTTGAAATCAAGCGGGCTTTCCTGGAGCAGAGCGGAGAGAAGCGGGTCAAGGAGCTGGACGAGGAGATTCGCGGGCTGGAGCGGCGTTCGGGCATGCTGGATGCGAAGAAGGCCGGCATCACCTCGCAGAAGTCCTTCCTGGAATCGATCCGGGTGGCCTGGGGCGAACGCATCTCCAAGGAATTGGCCATCGGCAGGCCCACCTCGGCGGAACTGCTGGACGCTTCCAGCTTTGTCGGCGCGGGAGTTACCAAGGCCGAGGAACAGAGCCGCGAAATCGATATCGAAAAGAAGAGCATCCGGGACAAGATCGACGCGCTGCACCGCCAGAAGGAACAGGCGACCGGTTCGGGCCGCAGGGAGGCAAAGAGTGTCGAGGTGATGGTCGAGGTAGCACGCGAAGGGAACCTGACGCTTGAGCTGGCATCGATCATTCCCAGGGCGAGCTGGGAACCGGCCTATGATGTGCGCCTGGCCGCCGATGCCAAAACCGCCGAACTGACCTTCCGGGCAATAGTGCGCCAGCAGACCGGGGAGGCATGGGACAATGTGGATCTGACCCTCTCCACCGCCCGCCCGTCCCTTGGTGGCGCCCCGCCGGAACTGCGCCCCTGGCAGATATCATTCTACAGGCCGCAACCGGCCATGCGGGCGGAGATGTTTGTCGCCAGCGCCGCTCCCGCCAAGAGCAAAGCGGCGCGCATGCAGATGGACAACGCCGGCGCCGAGCCTCCACCGGAGGCGATGCCGGCGCCCTTTGAAACCGCGCAGGTCAGCGACGAGCACTCCTCGGTGGCCTTCCATGTCCCCCGCCCGCTCGACATACCTGCCGACGGCGCCCGCCACGGCAGCATCATCGCCATCGAACAGCTGCCAGTCAGCATCGAATACCTGGCGCTGCCGAAGCTGTCGCCGCACGTTTTCCTAAAATCGGAGATCGTCAACAAGGCCGACTGGCCGCTCCTGCCGGGCCAGGTCAACACCTTTGTCGGCAACAGCTACACCGGCAGCTCACAGCTGAAGAAGGTGGCCTCAGGAGAGAAGTTCGACCTGTTTTTCGGCACCGACGATCAGCTGACGGTCAAGCGCGAAGAGTTGAAGCAGCACCGCGAGGCCGGCCTGTTCGGCAAGAACCGGGTCACCTATCGCTATCGCATACAACTGCAAAGCTACCGCAGGGAAGCTCTGACGCTGACGCTGCTGGACCAGTTACCGCTGGCCACCGACGCGGAAATCAAGGTCTCGCTGGATGATCCCTCTGTCAAACCGGAACAGATCAAGGATGACGGCACGATCGTCTGGAAAACAGCGCTGCAGCCGGGAGAGAAGAAGGAACTGACCTTCGGGATTATCGTAGAGTATCCGAAGGAGCGGGAAATTACGGGATTGTAAACTCTGTCAGATGTTTTCTATAGCGCAGCGGGACATGCTTCTGCTGCAGTTTGGGATTATGCCGTTCTGCGATGGCGTGACGCTGGAAATAGCGCTGCCACAGAGCGGCATAATCATGTTCGCCAGCTGTAACTCCCGGCTCACTCGTCAATTCGACATCTTTGATCAGGCGCCATGACTTCAGATCAAAAACAGCCGCCTGCTTGCGATAGAGGTCATGGATCATCCAGGGTCGGTCGCCGACCCGTTCGACAAAGTGAGGCGCGATCAAGGGCAAGATGTCAGCCTCCGGTTCGATCCGCGCATATAGAAACCCCGCTTCAACCTCTTGAAACCTGACAAATCCTTTGAATTTATGCGCTTCATGCGACACCTGCCGCGCAATGCGGTTGACCGAATGCACCGGTTCCTCCGCCAGCATCAGGCACAAACGTCCTCCCACCTGCAATCCCATCACTAGGTAACGCCACAGCAGCATTTCAATCCCCGCCTTCCCGCTATGAAAAGCATAGCGCGCAGTGGCAAAGGCATCCTGCGACACCGCTTCTACAAACAGTTTCCGGAACGCCACGGCACGCTCCCGCACCGTCGCAACCTCGTGAACCTCACCGACGAAAAGCCCGGCGGCCTGACAGTCGCCATCACGAGTAAACTCCGGCTGCTCCTCCCCCGCCTCCAGGCAGTCGGCCACGGCACAGAGGAAGCCTTCGAAGCTGCCATCGTAGCGACAGGTTTTCACGCCATATCTCCGATCATCACCACCCGTTGCTCCAAAGCAGTACCCTTAAGCGCATTACACAGTTTTTCATCGCCAGTGACCATCCGGCCATTAAAGGAGACCGCCAAGGCAAGGTAAATGCTGTCATAGAAGCTCCGTCGCCAGGTCACGGCAATCCGGGAAGCTTCGTCAGTGAGCGTATAGGTTGGCACAATAGTAACGTCCATGCGGCACAGATCACTTAGAAGCGCCGGAATAACATCCGCTTCCATCTCCTGGCGCAGCCATCGTTTCCAAAGAACATTGCCGCATTCCGGAAACAGCAGATCCGGAGCAAGCAGGGTATGCCCGGCGTCAAGCAGCCTGATAGCATTGATGGAACATGGTTCGGGAAGAAACCACTTGACAGCTACGCTGGCGTCGATCACCAGGGTGCTCATCGGTCGCGATCCTCCCGCACCAGCTCAGCGCTTTCACCGAAGGTACGACCGGCAAAATACCCCTGCCAGCGGTCGGCTACCGCCGACGGCGACTCTTCCGGACGAGCGGCATACTCTTCAAGTATCAGCTTCACCTCTCCCTGTAACGAGCGGTTATGCTGTTTGGCCCGGTCTTTAAGGCTTTGTATGGTTTCTTCAGCCAGGTTTCGAATAAGTAACTGCGGCATGACACACCTCTCACTCATGATAGCATTATGCTATCACCGTATCTTCAAATCGGCAAGAAAGAATCTACACACTTCACAACTCCCCGGTAAGCGCCGATGCATCCGGCAGCGCCGCAAACAGCTCCAACTGGTCCAGTCGCGCCGGACGGCGGGTCGGCGTCAGCATGCGCTCCATCAAACGCGGCCCGTCCAGCCTGATGCCCCCCAGATAACGGCCGCCGGCGGTCAGGAAATACCTGGCCCGTTTCAGAACCACCCCCAGTTTCTTCAACTCCACCTCGCCCAAGCGGGTGCCACGGCGGGCCTGCACGATGCGCTGGGCCGAGCGCACCCCGATCCCCGGCACCCGCAGCAGCACCTCGTAATCGACCCGGTTGACCTCCACCGGAAACAGCTCCAGGTGCCGCAGGGTCCAGTCGCTCTTGGGATCGAAACGCATGTCCAGATTGGGGCGCGCTTCGTCCAGCAGTTCATGGGCGCTAAAACCGTAGAAGCGCAGCAGCCAGTCGGCCTGGTACAGCCTGTGTTCGCGCAGAAGTGGCGGCGTGGGCAGCGCCGGCAAACGCTTGTCACTTGATACCGGCACAAAAGCCGAGTAATAGACCCGTTTCAGTTCCAGCTTGTTGTAGAGTCCCTCCGTCAGCATGATAATCTCGCGGTCGCTCTCCGGCGTGGCGCCGACGATCAACTGGGTACTCTGACCGGCCGGGGCAAAGCGGGGTGCCCGGCACGACTGTTTGTGGGCCTCTTTTGCTTCCACGATCAGGCCGCTGACCTGGCGCATCGGGTTGACCACCGACTCGCGCGGCTTGTCCGGCGCCAGCAGCGCCAGGCTCTGCCGGCTGGGAAGCTCGATATTGATGCTGACCCGGTCGGCATGGCGCCCGGCCTCGGCGATCAACAGCGGATCAGCGCCCGGCACCAGTTTCAGGTGGATATAGCCGTTGAAGCGCTCCACCTCCCGCAACCGCTTTGCCACGGCGATCAGCTGTTCCATGGTGTAGTCGGCGGAACGGATCACGCCGGTGCTGAGAAACAGCCCTTCGATGTAGTTGCGGCGGTAGAAGTTCATGGTCAGGTCAACGATCTCGTCCGGGGTCATGGCGGCGCGGGGGATGTCGTTGGTGCGGCGGTTCAGGCAATAGGCACAGTCATAGATGCAGGCATTGGTCAGCAGGATCTTAAGCAGCGAGATACAGCGGCCGTCAGCGGTCCAGCTGTGGCAGATACCGCTGGAGGTGGTATTGCCGAGAGCGCCGCCCTTGCCGGAGCGGTTGCTGCCGCTGGAGGAGCAGGAGACATCGTACTTGGCGCTGTCGGCCAGGATCTCCAGGCGCTGTTCAAGGGGAAGGGTGATCATGGTGTAGAGGGTAGCACAGGTGTGTGACAGAATGTGTCGGGAGACATGCTATTTTATCTTTTGGTACATCAGAGCGCCCCCAACAGATACCAGTCCGGCACTCCCCACACGTTCTCCCTGATCTGCACCACATCGTCTCCTGGATAGACAACAAGTCCCACCCGTGCGGCTTTGGGGTGTTCGGAGATGAACGTTGCCACACTCCGCCCATCTGCTGCGGTTATCCGGCTGGCGGACTTAGTTTCGATGGGTAGAATTCCCTGCTCCCCAGCCAGGAGGAAATCGACCTCCATACCGGCTGCGGTGCGATAGAAATAGAGCTCCGGATCAATCGGCTGGAGTTGTTTCCATTTCAGCAACTCGGCAAAAAACCAGCTTTCATAGGCCGCGCCCTGACTGACGGAAAGCTCTCCCAGAATAACCCGGTTCAACCCAACATCTGGAAAGAACAATTTCGGGTTCTTGACGAGCCGTTTGCTAACGTTCTCGTGCCAAGGTTGAAGCTGAACGCACTGGAACGACATGGTCAGCAGTTCCAGATAGCGCTTGACCGTATTAACCGCCAGTCCCAGATCCCGCGCCACTTCACTGATCGAAAGGAGGTTCGCAGTGCGAGCACAGAGAAGCTTCTGCGCCAGAGCAAAAGTATCAATATTCGCCACCTGCCCAACGTCAGCAATATCCCGTTCCAGATAAGTTTTTCGGTAATCCTTCAGCCAGTTAAGGCGCTCCGCGGCTCCCTGCCGCTGCCATACCGGCGGATAGCCGCCCCACTGCTGATGATTGTCCCGCATCGCCCGCACCACGCGTAAGCGCTGCGGAGAGCAGATGTGCAACCGCTCGACATCCTCGTTGGAAACAGCCTGATCCTGCCAAATTCTGGTCAAGAGCGGCGGTTCGCCGCCTCCGGTCAGCTCAAAAAGCGAGAACGGGTGCATCTGGCCGAGCGCCACTCTGCCAGCCAGAGTTTCCCGGATACTCTTCATCATCAGCAGTTGCGACGACCCGGTCAGTATAAATCTTTTCCGTTCGGCCACCGGTTTCCGGCTTTCCCGGTCCACCACCAGCTTCAGCGGATCAAACAGAGAGGGAATCTTCTGCACTTCGTCAAGGATGACCAGCGGGGTCGTAATCGATTCCAGGATCGACACTGCCGATTTCTGAAAACGGAGACGTTCGTCGGGATCGTCAAAGGAGATGTAGGTAAAGGGAAGGCGGAGGTGTTCGGGAAGCAACTGTTCGCAGAGAGTTGTCTTGCCGGTCTGGCGTGCGCCTGTCAGAACAACGACAAGATCGTGTTTCAGGCGTGAACCGATGACGTCAAGAATTGAACGCTTGATGGAATTCATAGCGGTTTTTTATCACTGATGCTGCAAAATTACAAGGTAATATTGCAATGCAAATGCACGACACACCTATTCAATCAATTTAAAATAACAAGGGTGTTTTATATCAAGTTATTTAAAAGAGAAAGGGTGTTGTTTCGGAGATGCTTCTAAACTGTAGATAAATTCTCTCTAGCGACGAACCAAGTTGATCTTCATCACAAATGAAACTGTACCACATGGTCCAGAAGCGGCAGCTTTCTCAGACGGAAATCACTCGTGTACCGATTGGCGGGATCATGTTCAGTTTCCACCAGCCCCATGAACCCGGCAAACCTCTCCAAAGAGCGCCACGAATAGCACCTTCGCAGAGACTCTTCCGGCGAATAGTACTCACCCATCTGCGGCACTTCCTGAAGTACCATTGGGAATGCTTGCAGAAAGTTATCCTCATAGAGCCGGCTCGACCGCCACTCTGCGCCATATTTGTTCAACAGATGGAGCGTAAACAGGAAGGAGTGCTGGACCATGGGGATTTCCTGCATCCGATCCCCGTAGCCCCAGTTGTATTCCCTGGCAAAGGCCCGGAACAGGCGCGGATAGATGCCTGCCATGCCCTGTTCCGCCAGCAGCTTGGGGCATTCCTTGCCGATGATGAACTTCCCCTTGTACATTCTGATCAGTCCGGCCAACACTGCCACCAGCCTGGTTACATTCAGTCCGGCAAATTGGTCTTCCGAGCGAAGCTCCCCGTAACGTGAGTGCCGTGCATACTCCTCTTCCCCCCAAAATGCCCTGGCAGTCTCCCGGCAGAAGTTCCGGGGCAGGTTTCCGGTGGCGGTCGCTTTCAGACCGTCATCGCCGATGGCATCGATCAACAGGATGAAGAGCGTAAGGATCGGAGCTTCCGGGGCAATATCAAGGCAGGAAGGGAAAGTAACCAGAGCAGGTGTCTCAAACGGAAAATGGAGGAAGCGGTGCATCTGCTCCGAAGACAGTCCATGGAAGTCATCTATGGCGGCCTGACTTTGCTGTTGCATATGCTGGCTGATAAAGGCGTTGGCCTCATCCAGCGAGCCGAAGCTCTGTCCCTTGAGCAGCTCTCTCAAACCATCCAGTCGTGAGCCGGATCCGTCCGGTTGTCCGCCGGTGTTCTCATTATCTGCGCAGCACTTCTTGTATTTGAGGCCGCTTCCGCAGGGACAGGGATCATTTCTGCCGGTTTTCATGGTTGGTTCCTTTCACGATCATGTTCAATCCGGATTTATGGAATTTTGAATTGTGTGCAAAATAAGCCGAATAGAGCGACCTAAGGGTTATAAAATGATGTGGTGACTCTTGATTTTTGACGCTTCGTTATGATCGACACCTGTTTCACGAGCGAATTCCATCCAGTTGGAAACCGCCTCACCTACTTCATGGATTACCTTTTTGGCAGTCCCAATACCAAATCTGTTGGCAACGGCAAGCAAGTCATCTCGGGTGATCCCCACAAATTTACCGTTCACGGACATCAGATGCTGATGCGTCCACTCGCTTGCAGGGCTGTAGGCATGTGTCACGTCATAAGCAGGGGCAAGTTGCCATGATCCGGACTCTGCCATAATGAAGGAATGGTTTTTGGTGTGATCGTCACAGTTGGCAGCCATGACATTGAACGTCATACGTCGGAATGTTTCCTCCATAGCTAGGTATCCAAGTCCGAGCTTGCTGATCACCATAAAAAACTGGGCATAATCATGTGTGGCCTTCTGTTTGTAGTCGAGATGGGCCATGGCGCAGAGTGTAGTCATGTGGATTTTCCTGTTGCCGTCGCGGTCGAAGCGTTTGGTCATGAAGTGCGCCCGACCATTCTCCTCAATCAGCCTGCACGGTGACATGGTGATACCTGCGGTTGTGGCCATAAGATAATAGGCCATCTCGATCCGGCCATAGTCCTGTGAACTGCCCAGCGCGAGGTCTGTGCCCACACCATCGAATTTAAGCAGCCAGTGCTCAAAGCCCGGTGCAACGTCAAACTGGCCAGCGCGTATCTCGTTGGTATCCGGATTCCACGCTATTGCTGCCTTGGCGCGAGCGCCTCCAGCTGATGTTCCTACCTGGATGATCTGGTTAAGAGCAGCTTCTGACATGGCATCAGTTTGAAAATCGCCGGATAGAGATCGCCGGGCCACTTCAACAAGTCTGGACAGATCAATGGCCGTGCGACTGGAAGTTACTCTGGTTCTGGACGGTTTGAATTCCAGAGCGCCCATACTTCTTTTGCCCATATAGCCTAGACGGTCAAGGGCCGTGATTGACTCCTTGCTGACACCTTTTTGCGCCATCCAGGCATCGACCAGACTGTTGCCGAAATCATCCGGCAACGCATCCGACAGTAACGCAGGCAGACGTTTATAGGTAAGTTCCGGCAGGAACGGGAACACATAGGGCTCAAAACTGAGCGGCATCATGATCGGCGCGAGTTCGATACCAAGCTTCACGAAATGGGGATAGTACGCGAAAACATAATAACCACTGCCCGGGTCGAGAACGACCGCCCCTACCCGCTTGCCCCATATTTCCACTTCTATTTTATCAATCGGTATGTAAGCGGCCATGGCTACCTCTATTCAGAATGATCCGGCAACAGCAGTTCGTTCTTGAGTTTCGGTATACGGGTTCTCGGTTTGAATACTCTTTGTCGAGGGGTTTTCTGCGAAGTCATGTGCAGGGGGTTTACCGTGACTTTTGGCGCAAGTGTTTCCAGCCATTCTACCCGGTTCAAGACCCGCAAAATTTTGATCAGGGATTTGGTCGTGGATGTTTTACCGGATTCGATTCGCTTTATAACATTCAGGGCGACTCCGGCTTGTTCGGAAAGAGCTTGCTGATCCATATTGCGGAGGATTCTGAGGTTGCGAATTTGCTGACCCAAAACCTCTTCCCATTCTTCGGGTGTTCTGTAATCAATCATAATAGCCTCTATGTAATCTAATATAGCCGAATATGCCTAATATGGCTCATATATGGCCTATACTACTTTGCTTGGCATGCAAAGTCCATAAAGAATGTAGCCAAGCCACCACAATAGATTGCATATGGTCTATTTTAAGTATTTTTATGTATTTTATACCATATAAGGTCTATTAATTCCAAACATCACTTCCATCTGAATCATCAAGGTCTTGATGCGGGTCGAGTAGCGGCCAACGGGGGTTTGGTTATAGGTAGTTTCTCTTGTCGGTCAAGCCAAAACCTTTTTTATCCACAATTTCAGGTGACTGTGCGCAAGCTGCTTTGACATCTATCTTGTTTCCGCAAGCAACACATTGCCAAGGGCCAGAAGCTTTTGTCATTGGGGCTATAGTAGGTTTTTCTTGGTGGAGGCAACGAGGACAAATTTCAAAATCATACTTTGGGCTCATATAATACCCCTCCGGTTGGATTTTGAAATCTTCGAGATTGATTTTTGGTTTTGTTTTCAAATAAAGGAGCAGAAATGATACTGCAAAACCAATGGCTAATATACATAATGAAATTAGTATCTTTGTGGTTAATGTGCTTTTCAATATTTCTAGTAACCAAGGGGGAAACGTTTTCTCCGGAAGTACGTGCGGCGCTGATAGCAGGGTGATTATACCAAGCCACAGCAATCGTAATGTGCTGTCTTTTATGGCAGTTTTTAGAATTTCTTTTAGGAATTCAGTCATGATCATCATCATGTTCTTCAATATGTTGCTGGTAAATTTTATATTCATTGTCATGGCTAAGAATCAGGAACTTTCGGTCTACCCATCGACGCCCAAGTGGGGCTCCAAGTAAGCTGTCGTCAATCTTGGAAAGGGGAGTGATTTCGCATTGGATTTTCCCGAACATTTTCCGGCGACCGATGATTTTAACAGGAAACAGCAAGTTTTCATGGCCAGCAAGGTTGAGTTCTCCGAGTCGATAGAACGCTTTGCCATAGTTGAGATTTGAAGGATCTTTATGAATATCAGCCTCTATAATTTTTCTTACTCTTTCATCCATCTCTCTTTCTTTTCTGCGATTTTCAATGTCGCGAGCAATTTTTTCTTTGTCATCGAGAACTTTCTGCCGAGTAAGGTCTGTCATATGTGTAGCCCCCTTGTATTTGCATAAGTTCAGTTTCTCTTGTCTATAACTCATTGTTGACCGGTTCACGCGCACGCGCACGTGAACCGGTGATCTATTCAAATGGAACATTTATCCGATGAATACAACATCCGAGAATTTATTGCACTTCTCCCATCTCAAGTCAACGCGATATATCCCCGAATCTACCCCTGCACCCGCCACAACAACTCATGGCTTGAGTATGCTAAGCCCAACCCGCAGATTATCGCAGGCTCCCTTGCCACCATTTCAATACACTGAAATTATAGGCATATTTCTTGTGACGCAACCTTGTAAGTTTTAATTTTGCAATTCAAGAAACTTCTGTGGGGTTAATACTTGGATTTCTCCGACACTCTTGAAATCTGTGTCGAAGGTGATCAGGTAGGAACAACGGGTCTCAATGGCTGTGGACAGAATGATCGCGTCAGCGATAGCCAGTCGATTGGCTTTTTTTAGAGTGGCTGTACGCAGAACCCAACCATTGCGAAATTCTGCAATGGAAAACAGGGGGAGCGATTCTATGGATTTGAAGATTCGTTCAGCTTCAGCGGATTGATCGGCAGCAGTGAGAATGGCAGCCAGTTCCAAGAGGGTAATGGTGGCAACGACGGATTTAATGCGTTTGGCAAAAAGTAGCTGAAAAAAAGCGGTGCAGCTTTCTACCTTGTCCGACTCGTTATTGAAAAAGCCGAGCAGCACATTAGTGTCGATGCAGACAGTCACAGACCGCGCCATTCGCTGCGGATATTTTTCTGCATTTCAACGGAGTCTGTCCCTGCAAGATTATGGCTGATACCGCGCAGTGCAAGAAAATTCATTTCTGCTTTGGTCAGTTGATTCCGTTTTGTTTTTAACTTGGGGAGTAGAAGCTTTACCTCGGTATGTTCCGGCAGATTGACTGGTATGCGGGGTACAAATACTCCATGTTCATAGGTGGCGGCAATGGTCTGTGGCATTTTGAAAAACCTCCGTATTGTCACGGGCAAATATAACACAGTGAGTCGTGTGGGGCAAGTATCCTTGCTGGATGGGGGAAATAGCGGGAATACATTGACCATGGCTAACTCCATGAAGAAATCAAGTACCGGAGTTCACGCGACGACGCGACGACGCAACGTTAAAACCGAAAAACCGAGGAAATCAAGAACCCATCTAATTCTACCCAACTACTCTTTTCAGATCTTCGGGTTAGAGCCTTTCGTCGCGTCGTCGTGGCGTCGCTTAAAAGCGCCTACTTTTGGTGCGTGAGAATGGTTTTTGCTTTTACACCGCCTGCGGCACGGGTTCCTTCTTTTTACGCCGGGCACGCAACGGCGGGCCATCTTCGAACAGCCCGCCCTGCCCGGCCAGCTTTTCCAGCTCCTCCTCGTCAAAGACGCGGATCACGCCATATTCGCCGTCATAACCGGGCTTGCGGATCACCCGGCCGCTCCGCATCCGGGCCACGGCCTCCCCCAGAATCGCCGATTCATGGTGGATCTCGTCCAGCGAGGCATGCAAGAGCAGGTTGAATTCCGAGCCGAAACGTGCGATTGAGCGAGAATACGGCTCCATCACCGCCTTGCTGGCCGGGCCGGCGCCGATGATTTCCGACAACAGTTCGGGAAGCGGTATCAGGCTGAAGACCTTGGGCGAATCGTCTCGATAGAGCGGCTGCTCCCGGTCGGCCAACTCCATGACCCGGTGGCATACTCCCACGGTGAGCGGCTTGCCGCAGACCGGGCAGAGCAGCCCCAGACGGCGCGTCTCCGCCGGTTCAAGACAGACGTTGCAGTTGCGGTGGCCGTCGGCATGGTATTTCCCCTCTTCGGGAAAAAACTCCACCGTACCCCGGAAGGTATCGCTGCAATTTCCGCGCAGGGCGTCGCGCAGGGAGAAATAATCCAGGCCGGTGCTAAAGAGGTTGGCTTCGCGCCCCAATTTTGAGGGCGAGTGGCAGTCGGAATTGGAGATCAGGCTGAAGCGGTCCAGCGCCGAGACCAGGCGGTTCATATCCGGGTCGGAGGAGAGCCCGGTTTCCAGGGCAAAGACATGGGGCGTAAGGTCGCCGAAACAGTCCTCAATGCGGTCAAAGCCAGACCGGGAACCGAACAGGGAAAACCAGGGGGTCCAGATGTGGGCCGGCACCAGGAAGCCCTCGGGCGCCAGCTCCAGCATGATTTCCAGCAGGTCGTGACTGTCCAGCCCCAGGATCGGACGGCCGTCGGAGGCGATGTTGCCGATCCCGGCCAGCCGGGTGTTAATCCGCTCGGCCGAGGAGAAATCCGGCACATACAGCAGATTGTGCACCTTGCGCACCACGCCGTGGCGCTTGTAGATGCTGCTGATTTCGGCCGATAGCAGGAAGCGCACCGGCGCCGGGGTCGGAGTCACGCCTGCCAGCGGCGAAACGACTGCAGCCTCGTTCTTCAGCCGCAACAGCCCCGGTTCGGCCGGCTCCAGCTGCTCTTTCAGGCAGCGCAGCCAGCCGGGATGGGTAAAATCACCGCTGCCGATCACCTGGATCCCCTTGACCCGCGCCCATCCGACCAGGCCGGCCAGTGTGCTCTGCGGGCTGGTGGCCCGTGAATAGGGGGAATGGATATGCAGGTCGGCTATGTAGTCCATGGGGTTTCCTTTATAGCGATCGCAGTAGGTCAAGACGCAATTTGCAGCTGATCTTGTACATTATCATCCTGTCAAGGTTCCGGAATCAAACCACGCTTTTGCTACGCCGCATCCGCACTGCTTTTCCCGTTCTGGCTCCGACGGCGGCGACGTTTCCTTCTCTTCCTTTGCGGCGCTTCGGTTTCTCCGGCGAGACCTTCCGGAACCGGAATCGGCACCGGCTGCCGAGCCTGGGCCAGCCACCAGTCGAGCTGCTTAGCAACGTCCTTTTTATCGCCACGGGTGATCCGGCAGTATTCGATGATGTCATTGAAGTCAGGACGCTCGGTGAACGACTCCGGCCGGCGGCCCGGGATCTTTTTCAGGCGTATCTGCTGGCTGATGATATCGCGGAATGCAGACCCGACGCGATTCGCGATCATAATGACCGGGCAGGTTTCGCCCATGAATTCCGCGACAGCGGCGTTGACGCTCTGCTGCCAGGGCGCGCCCTGCCGGCGGAGACGATCAGCCTTGTCATCGATGTACTCGCCGAAAAGAAGTGCCAGGAGCAGCGGCTGTGAGATTTTGTCCCCCTGTTGCACGCGTGAATCGACGTAGCTGAGCATTTCTCCGAAGCGGGTGTGGGGAAAACCTTCGCTCTCGGCGCCGAGCCAGGCCGAGAAGGCCGGCAACAGGGCCTGGAAGAGCCCGGTCTGGCGGAGGAGATCGCAGCACTTCGCCCCCTCTCCCGAGAAGAGCAGCTTGAGCATCTCGTCGTAGAGTCGCGGCGGCGCGGACCGGACAATGGTATCGGCGGCGGCGACCAGGGCAGCGCGGGTTTCCTCTTCGATGGTAAAGCCGAGCTGGGCGGCAAAGCGCACCGCACGCAGCATCCGTACCGGGTCTTCCTGGAAGCGGACGGTCGGATCACCGATGGTGCGAATGATGCCGGCGTTGAGGTCGGCGAGACCGCCGGTGTAATCCATGATCGAAAAATCGGCGATACTGTAGGAGAGCGCGTTGACGGTGAAGTCACGGCGCAGGGCATCCTCTGCGGGGGTGCCGTAGACGTTGTCCCGCAGGATCATGCCATCGTCGTCCTTCAGCATGCGCGGATGCCGCTGCCGTTGTTCCGCCTCGTCGGCCGCTTTCGGTTCGGGTTCCGGCTCGTCCGTGGCCTGGGAACGAAAGGTCGCCACCTCGATGATCTCGTTCTGGAAGTGGATGTGGGCCAGGCGAAAGCGTCGCCCGACGAGACGGCAATTGCGGAATATCCGTTTCACCTCGCCAGGGGTGGCGTTGGTGACCACATCGAAATCCTTCGGCTCCCGGCCGAGCAGGAGGTCGCGCACACAGCCGCCGACAAGATAGCCGACAAAGCCGTTGTCCTTCAGGCGGTAGAGAATACGCAAGGCGTTCTGGTTCATGAGCTTGCGGGAAATGCCATGTTCCTGGCGGGTGATGATCACCGCACTCTCATTTTCTTCTTTGAACCTGTTACCGTTACCACTTTTCATATGTTGTCACACCTTCGAGTAGCTTTTTAATTTTCTGCAGACCGGCCCGGGAGAGTGTCCGGGTTACTCCCTGAACCCTCCCGCAAAATCGATCACGCACATGCTTTTGAAACGGGCATGGGAACCACAGGCGACCCCGGCCACCTTGAATGCCGTACCGAAAATGTTCTTGCGATGGCCGCGTCCCGGCACACCGTCGTCCACGATCAGCTGCATGACCATATTCCTGGGATCTTCGGGTCCATAGCCGATGTTTTCGGCGATACTGCTTTCCCATTGACCGTGCTGTTCGATCCGCTCCCGCATGCCGCGACTCTTCCTGCCGACATGGCCGGTATCGCCGGAACGCCCCTGCTCTTGCGCCAGATCGGCCGCTGCCGCGGCGAGCCCGTCCGACCAGGAGAGCGGTGGCAGCTTCTTCTGGCGGGCGAGGAACCTGATCGCTTCATCCACGGCCTTGACACCCTCGCTGGTGCGCACACGGATGGTATCGCCCGGCAGCAGATAGGAGCTGCCCCGGAAACGGTCACGGAACTCGCGCAGAAAAGCGGCATAGGCGGCCGGTTGGCTGCGGGCCAGGTTTATCTCCACCAGCACCTGCCTGGACAGGGTCCGGTCCAGCGCCGCCGCCGGAGCCGTCAGCGCAAACAATACACAGATTGACACACAAAAAAGTCTCATTTTCAGTAACCGGGTATGGATGGAATGGATGCTGTCTGTTGTGAAATTCAACGGTCGATGTTTTCCTGGTAATACACGTTCATGCTCCCCAGTTCCAGCGCAGCCAGGCTGCCCATCTCCGGCAATCCGCCGAAGACGCAGCCGTTGTCGAGCATGATCTTGTTGTATTTCAGCGAGTCTTCCAGCATTGCGCGCGAAACCGGAGTATGGCCGCAGATCAGGCGACGGCCGCCGATGCGCTGCCGATCGACATAGCCGGAACGGGTCCAGAGCATGGCGCTGGTATCCTCAAATGGATAGGGGGTGGCAAAATTGAGCCCGGCATGGACTACAACAAAATCATCCAACAGGATGTAGAGCGGAAGCGATTCCAGAAAGTCACGATACGGACGGGGAATGTCGCCGGGGCCGTCGGCCTGGAAGCTTTCAAGCGTGGGCTGGCCGCCGTTGGCGTTCCAAAGACTCTGGTAGAAATGATCATCGCCTGCCTGCAGGAACATCTCCTCGTGGTTGCCGCGAACGCTGGTGACCTGCAGCCCACGTTCCCGCAGTTCAAAGATGTAATCCAGCACCCCCCTGCTGTCAGGTCCCCGGTCGATCAGGTCTCCCAGCAGGCAGATACGGTCGCCGCTGGCCGGACGGAGCCGGGCATCGACCAGTCGCCGCAGCGTGGCGGAACATCCGTGGATATCACCGATTACAAATGTTCGTGAAGACATGGCTATTTCATCATCTCAGCGCGTAAGTTCATCTTTGATCATGATTCGGCTCCTTGTTATGTCAAACAACCTGCAGCACGAAGCATTTCAGGTATTCAGACTCGGGAAATGACATCAGCACCGGATGGTCCGGGGCCTGGGAACAGATCTGCACCAGCCGCACCTCGCGCCGTGCCAGGCGGGCGGCCTGAGCCAGCATGTCGCGGAACGCCTCGCGCCCCATGTGGTACGAGCAGGAGCAGGTGATCAGGTAACCGCCCGGCTGCAGCAGTTCCAGTGCCCGGCGGTTGACGGTCAGATAGCCCTTTGTCGCTTCGGAGATATTCTTGCGGCTCTTGACGAAGGCGGGTGGGTCCATCACCACCACATCAAAACGCCGCCCCTCCTGCTGCAGCGAGCGCAGCCGCTCGAATGCATCGCACTCCTCGAAATGCGTCCGGTCCTGCACACCGTTCAGCCGGGCGTTGCCGGCCGCCAGGGCCACGGCCCGGGCCGAAATATCCAGCCCCAGCGCCGACCTGGCACTGAACGAGGCGGCATGCACGGCCCAGCTGCCGGTATAGCAGAAGCAGTCCAGCACGTCCTTCCCGGCGCAGATCTCCTTGAGCAGCAGGTGGTTCTGTTTCTGGTCCAGGAACCCGCCGGTTTTCTGCCCTTCCCTCAGGTTGACCCCGAAGCGCAGCCCGTTCTCTTCCATCTCGACCGTTTCCGGGATCTCGCCCCACAAAAGTTCGATCTTTTCGTCCAGCCCTTCCAGGTTTCGCACCCCCACGTCGTTGCGGGCGATGATCCCGGCAGGCTCTAACAGCCGCCGCAGCGCTGCCACGATCAGCTCGCGGCGGCTGTCCATCCCGGCCGAAAGCAGCTGCAGCGACAGACAGTCACCATATTTATCCACCACCAGTCCCGGCAGGAAATCGCTCTCGCCGTAGACCGCCCTGAAGGTGTCCAAATTCGGGTACAGGCTTCTGCGGTGGGCCAGCGCGGCGGCGATGCGCTGCTCGTAGAACTCCACCGAATCGATGTCATCCCTCTTTCGTGAAACCAGCCGGAAAGCGATCAGCGAATGCGGGTTGTAGTGCCCGACGCCGATCAGGCCGCCGCTGGCGTCGTACAGCTCGGCCGCGATTCCGGCGGTACGTTCACCGGAGACCTCGCGGATTTCGTTGCTGAACACCCAAGGGTGGCCGGACTTGATACGGCGGTCCTCGTTTTTATTGAGCGTGATTCTGGTCATGATATTTCCTTTGTTGTTTCAGTAGTCACGCTTGACAGCCGTTTCCTTGTACACCATTATAGCTGAGATTTCAGCACCTATCGAATAGCTATCATTTTTTCCGGCCTGTCCGGTTGAGGACTACGATGATCGAACCCAAAATACTCGTAATGTTTTTTACGACTTCCATCTTGCTGGCGCTCTCCCCCGGCCCGGACAACCTGTTCGTGATGACCCAGTCGGCGCAGCATGGGCGCAAGGCCGGCCTGCTGGTCACGCTGGGCCTCTGCACCGGGCTGCTGTTCCATACCGCAGCGGTGACCTTCGGGCTGGCGGCGGTTTTCAAGGCATCGGCGGCGGCTTTCATGCTGCTCAAGTTCGCCGGAGCCGGATACCTGCTTTACCTGGCCTGGCAGGCCTTCCGGGCCGGCACCACGGGCGGGCCGGCTGCAGCAGAGGAGAAACTGGGCGCCGGGAGCCTTTACCGTAGGGGCATAATCATGAACATCAGCAATCCCAAAGTATCAATCTTCTTCCTGGCCTTTCTGCCGCAGTTCGCCGACCCGGCCAGGGGGGCGCTGTCATGGCAGCTGGCGCTGCTGGGGGGGGTATTCATATTCGCCACGATCATCGTCTTCGGTCTGATCAGCATCCTGGCCGGAACCCTTGGGGAGCGTTTCCGGCAATCCGCCTTTGCCCAGCGGGTGCTCAATCGCGCCGCAGCGGCGATCTTTGCAGGGCTTGCGCTGAAACTGGCACTGGCGCAACGCTGATGACCACCGCCACGCTATACATCGTCGCCACGCCGATCGGCAACCTGGAAGACATGACCTACCGCGCCGTGCGAATACTGGGGGAGGTCGATCTGATCGCGGCCGAGGACACCCGCCATTCGCTCAAGCTCCTGTCCCATTTCGGCATCTCCAAGTCCATGACCTCCTATTTCGACCACAACCAACAGTTCAAGGGTGAGCGCATCCTGAATACGCTGCGCCAGGGAAAATCGGTGGCGCTGATCTCCGACGCCGGAACCCCCTGCGTTTCCGACCCCGGCTACCAGCTGGTGCGGGACGCGGTGGCGGAAGGGATCCCGGTAATACCGGTCCCCGGCGCCTGTGCCGCGGTAGCGGCCCTGTCGGCCTCCGGACTGCCCAGCGACACATTCACCTTTGCCGGATTCCCGCCGTCGCGCCAGGGCAAGCGCCGCTCCTTCCTGGCGGAGATGGCAGCGCTGCCCGGTACGCTGCTTTTGTACGAAGCGCCCCACCGCCTGGTGGAAACTTTGCAGGACATGCGTGAAGTGCTGGGCGAGCGCCAGGTAGTCGTGGCCCGCGAACTGACCAAGATCTACGAGGAGCTGATCCGGGGAAGCGTCTCGGAAGTGCTGGAATCCGTGGATCAGGGCAAGGTGCGCGGCGAGGTGGTCATACTGGTTGCACCGGGTGAAAAACCTGCGCAGGAGACGCAATCGCTGGAAGAAACCCTGCTGGGACTGATGCGCGATGGCCGGTTGTCGCTCAAGGATACCGCGAAAAAAGCGGCTGAAATCACTGGGGTATCGCGAAGCGAGGCCTACGCCGCGGCGCTGAAGCTGAAAAATGATGCTGAATTATGAGGAATATGCTGGAATTTCAAGTGGATATTGTGTTATGGATGTTAAATTATTTCCCACAATGGAGCATTGAATGAGAATTTGTATCTTCGGCGCCGGCTACGTCGGTCTGGTGGCGGCAGCCTGCTTTGCCGAAAGCGGCAACAGTGTCATCGCCGTGGACGTTGACCAGGCTAAAATAGAAGGACTCAAGCAGGGCATCATACCGATCTACGAACCGGGCCTGAAAGAGATGGTGCTGCGCAACCAGGCCGAGGGACGCCTCTCCTTCACCACCGAAATGGCTGAGGCGGTCCAGGCATCGCTGGTCTGCTTCATCGCCGTCGGCACCCCGCCCGGCGAGGACGGTTCCGCCGACCTGAAATACGTGCTGAACGTGGCCCGCGACATCGGGCGGTCCATGAACGGCTTCAAGATCATCGTTGATAAATCCACCGTCCCGGTCGGCACCGCCGGCAAGGTACGCGTTGCCGTACAGGAAGAACTTTCCGCACGGGGCATCGAGCTGGAGTTCGACGTGGTTTCCAACCCGGAGTTCCTCAAAGAAGGGGCCGCCATCGACGACTTCATGAAACCTGACCGGGTCGTGATCGGCACGGACAACGTTCGCACGGCCGAGATCATGAAGGAACTGTACGACCCCTTCATGCGCAAGCAGAACCGCATGATCGTGATGGACATCCACAGCGCCGAGATGACCAAGTATGCCGCCAACGCCATGCTGGCCACCCGCATTTCGTTCATGAACCAGATCGCAGGCCTGTGCGAGCGCATGGGCGCCGATGTGGCCGCGGTCCGCGAAGGGATCGGCTCCGACTCCCGCATCGGCTACGACTTCCTCTTTCCCGGTCCCGGCTACGGCGGTTCCTGCTTCCCCAAGGATGTCAAGGCGCTGATCAGGACCGCCGAGGAATGCAACTACGACTTCCTGCTGTTGAAGGCGGTGGAGGAGGTCAACGAGCTGCAGAAAGAGGTTCTGGCCGACAAGCTGATCAAGGTTTTGAGCTCGGCCGACGAGGAGAAACCGCTCACCGGCCGCACCGTGGCCTGCTGGGGACTTTCCTTCAAACCCCGCACCGACGACATGCGTGAGGCGCCTTCGCTGACCATCATCGAACGCCTGCTGGCGGCCGGCGCCACCGTGCGCGCCCATGACCCGGAAGCGCTCCAGGAGGCCAAAAAACACTTCGGCGACCGGATCGAATACAGCACCAACCAGTATTCGATCCTGGACGGAGCCGATGCCCTGGCGATCATCACCGACTGGAACGAGTACCGCAACCCGGATTTCGAACGCATCAAGTCGGCGCTGCGCTCCCCGACCATCGTCGATGGACGCAACCTTTACAAACCTGACCGCATGGCCGCCAACGGTTTCTGCTACATCCCGCTGGGGCGTTGCGGCGGCGGCATCTGCGGCGAGGTGAAATAACATGCGCATCCTGGTCACCGGCGGCGCCGGGTTCATCGGGTCACACCTCTGCGAACGCCTGCTCGGTCAGGGTCACGACGTGATCTGCCTGGACAATCTCTTCACCGGCAGCAAGGACAACATCATCCACCTGATGGACAACCACCGCTTCGAGCTGATCCGCCATGACATCGTCGAGCCGATCCTGCTGGAGGTGGACCGCATCTATAACCTGGCCTGCCCCGCCTCGCCGGTGCATTACCAGTACAACCCGGTCAAGACCGTCAAGACCAGCGTGATGGGCACGATCAACATGCTGGGAATGGCCAAACGGGTCAAGGCTCGCATCCTGCAGGCCTCCACCTCGGAGGTTTACGGCGACCCCCAGATTCACCCCCAGACCGAAGACTACTGGGGCAACGTCAACCCGATCGGCATCCGCAGCTGCTACGACGAGGGCAAACGGGTGGCGGAAACACTGATGATGGACTATCACCGCCAGAACGGCGTGGACATCCGCATCATCCGCATTTTCAACACCTATGGCCCGCGCATGGCCGAAAACGACGGACGGGTGGTCTCCAACTTCATCCTGCAGGCGCTCGGCAATCATGACATCACCGTTTACGGCAACGGCTCGCAGACCCGCTCATTCTGCTATGTGGACGACCTGGTGGAGGGTATGATCCGCATGATGGAGTGCGACGGCTTCATCGGACCGGTGAACCTGGGCAACCCGGTTGAAAACACAATTCTTGAGTTTGCCGAGAAAATCATTACAATAACCGGATCACGGTCGAAGGTCGTCTTCAAGCCACTGCCCCAGGACGACCCCAAACAGCGCCAGCCGAACATCTCGCTGGCAATTGATAAATTGGGATGGAAACCTCTGGTCGATCTTGAGACCGGACTCGGCCGGACCGCCGATTATTTCGCGGCCAGGTCAGGAAAAGGGTAATCACTTGAAATTCCCACTGCAGAAAAGAATGTATGTCATCCCGGCGGGATGCCTGGCATTCATTCTCTTTTTCACCGTTTTCGGTGACAAGGGACTGCTGCGTATTTTTGAGCTGAAACATGACAAGGACAAAATCGAGGCCCGCCTGGCCGAGAACAAAGTTGAAAATGAAAAACTGAAATATGAGATCGTTGCCCTCAAATCCGACCGCCGCTACCTCGAAAGCATCGCCCGCAAGGACTTTGGCCTGGTGCGAAGCAACGAAGTCATCTACCAGTTTCCAACTGATAAAAAGTAAATCACGTTTCGCCGCACCGCCTTAAGACGCTACGGCAGACTTTTTCGAGGTTATTTATGGCACGACAAAGCTGTGCTGTCTGCGCCTGGCGCGAAAACTGCTCTAAACGCTTCTGCATTCCCGACGGGGGCGCCAGATGCCCCGATTACTCACGCGACGTCAGCATCAAGGATGTTGACGAGAACGCGGACAAACCCACCGATCAGAAAGAACATCCAACAAAATGATGCGAAACAGAATAGCTGAACTTGTCCAATCCTCGCTGCACGCCGCCCTCTCAGCCCAGGAACTGTGTACGACCCAACTTCCGGCAGTCATCATCGGAACCCCGGCCAGCCCGGAACACGGTGATTTTTCCTGCAACATCGCCATGCAGATGGCCAAGGGCGAGCGCAAGGCGCCGCGCCAGGTGGCCGAGATACTGATCAGGCGCCTGGGAAACGGCAACGGTCTGCTGAAAAAAACCGAGATCGCCGGTCCCGGTTTCATAAACTTCTTTGTCTCCGCCGGGGCCTGGCAGGCCAGCCTGCTGGAGATCGAATCACAGGGAGACGCCTTCGGCCGCACCTCAAGCGGCGGCGGTAAAAAGGTGCAGGTTGAATTCGTCAGCGCCAACCCTACCGGACCGCTGCATATCGGCCATGGCCGCGGAGCCGCCATCGGCGACACGCTCTGCCGCATCCTGGACGCCTCGGGCTGGGACGTCACCCGTGAGTTCTATTACAACGATGCCGGCGCCCAGATCAGCAACCTGGCGCTTTCGGTGCAGTCGCGCTGTCTGGGCATCGAACCGGATGATCCCCGCTGGCCGGCCGACGGCTACCAGGGCGAGTACATCAAGGACGTGGCCCGCGCCTACCTGGCCCGCGAAACGGTGGAAGCCAGCGACCAGCATACCGTCGCAGCCGGGGACCCGAACGACCTGGACGCCATCCGCGGCTTTGCCGTCGCCTGGCTGCGCCGCGAACAGGACCTGGACCTGGCCGCCTTTGATGTGCGCTTCGATGTCTATACCCTCGAATCGGGCCTCTACACCGAAGGGCGCGTCGAAGCGGTAGTCGGCAAGCTGATCGCCAACGGCCACACCTACGAGCAGGACGGCGCGCTCTGGCTCAAGACCACCGACTTCGGCGATGACAAGGATCGCGTCATGCGCAAGGCCGATGGCGGCTACACCTATTTCGTGCCGGACGTGGCCTACCACCAGGCCAAGTGGGAGCGCGGCTTTACCCGCGTGATCAACGAACAGGGCGCCGACCATCACAGCACCATCACCCGCGTCCGGGCCGGACTACAGGCGCTTGACATCGGCATACCCAAGGGGTGGCCGGAATACGTGCTGCACCAGATGGTCACAGTGATGCGCGGCGGCGAAGAGGTCAAGATATCCAAGAGGGCCGGCAGCTATGTCACGCTGCGCGACCTGATCGACGAAGTCGGACGCGACGCGACCCGTTTCTTCTTCATCATGCGCAAGCCCGATGCCCAGCTGGTGTTCGACATCGACCTGGCCAAGCAGCAGACCAACGAAAACCCGGTCTACTACGTCCAGTACGCCCATGCCCGCATCTGCAGCATCTTCGAGAATGCCGCCGAGAAAGGTTTCCGCGCGCCGGTGAATCCTGCCGCGTCCGACCTGGAGTTGCTGACCACGGCGGAAGAGCTGCAGCTGATCAAGATGATGAACGCGCTGCCGGATACGATCGATGACTGCGCCGTGCATTTCGAACCGCACCGGCTGACCTACTACCTGACCGAGCTGGCCGGCTGTTTCCACAGCTTCTATAACAAGAACCGCGTAATTTCCGATGACGCCGTATTGACTTCGGCGCGACTTTACCTTCTCAAACGCACCGCCCAGACCCTGAGGAACGCCCTCGCGATCCTCGGCATATCGGCGCCGGAACGGATGTAGCGGAGGGCATATGCGGATTGACTACAATGAACCCAAGAAGTCCTACACATCCCCCCAGCCCGGCGGTAACCGCACCAGGAAGGAATCCTCCAACCCGCTGCTGCTGGCGGTCGTCATCACCGGAGTAATATCTCTGGCAGTGGGATTCGGCAGTGGCTGGTTGCTGTCACAGAGTTACGCCAAAAAAGGGTTCCAGGCCGCAATGGAACAGCAGAGCCTGGAGAACTCACCCAAGGCGACTCCCCAGACCCCGGCAGTCCCCTCGCAACCAGCCGCGCAGCAGGCTGCAACAGCGCCCCAACCGCAGCAACCGGGCGGCGCGCCCCAGGCAGGCGCCCCCGGAGCCCAACCTGCACCAGAGACTCCGCTCAGCTTTTACAAGACCCTGCCCAGCGGCCAGAAGAGCAATGTGCTCGGCAGCGGCATTAACGCAGCAGACAATTCCGCCGCCAAGCAACCGCTTCAGGCGGCAATACCGAAAAACTACCCAAAACCGGCCCAGCCGCAGGTCAACGCCAATCCTGTCAAGGCAACTCCGCCAGCCGCCGAAAAACCGGCCGGCAAGCAGCAGGAAGCGGCCGGCTTTACCGTCCAGGTTGCATCCTACAGCCTGAAATCCGAAGCGGACGCGTTGAAAAGCAAGCTGTCCAGCAAAGGATACAGCGTGCATATTGACGAGTCCAACCAGGGCGACAAAGGAACCTGGTACCGGGTCCGGGTAGGCAAGCGGCTTGAGCAGGAAGCGGCCAAGGATCTGGCAGCCAAGCTCGGCAGGGGAGCAATCCCGATTCCGGACAGGGATTGATAGCTTCTGTCGTGATGCAAATAAATAAAAAACGTCCGGCATCAGTTTTTCTATTGACAATCAGCGCACCACACTGATATAAAGTGGATTCAATTGTCGCGGGGTGGAGCAGTCTGGTAGCTCGTCGGGCTCATAACCCGAAGGTCATAGGTTCAAATCCTATCCCCGCAACCAAACAAATAATAAGGACTTAGGCTTAATTGCTTGAGTCCTTTTTTGTTGCCCTGTTGCGACTTTTGTTGCGACTGCTATTCCACAGATACTTCTGTAGCATATCCTCCGTAGCACTTACTCCGCACCACCCCCTACCCTTGCAGAACAATACCAACACATACTTTATACATATGACGGATCAAACACCCCACGCAGCATATAAACGCCTTTGGGTGTTTCTCAAGGTTTGTTGTATGGTGGTGATTGTACCAGCAGTCAAAGCAGTAATTAGATAATGGTCGTCCTCATAGTCAACTGGGTTGCCAGCGTGACCACTACCGCGCTCCGCTTGGTTCCTCGCTTCAAGGTATGAACGATACACCTGTTCACACCTCTCAGCCGAGGTTGATGTGCAACCAGGATTGCATTAAGTATAATTTGACGCAATTCCAGTGCTGATGATGGCTCACAGGTAATAGCATCAGGTGGAAATTTCAGATATATTACAACAGATTTCGCAACAGCACATATGCAACCTGCTGATATAACTGCATCACCAACGGGTTAACAACCCGATTGGATATTTTCTGGTTTATATTCTGCCTTCATTATGGTAGTCCGTTGTAGTTCGTCTATATTGAATATATCAGGAGGGTAGCAGCTCATGAATTATGCAGATTTCATCAGAAGACAGACTGATATTTCAGTGGCAGATGCCATAGAAATACTTACTCCCATCTTTCTCAGGGCCATACAATGGAATCCTGATGGTGATATATCAAAGATAAAGGCTGAGAAGGCGCAGTTTATTGAACACACGATTGTTCAATTTGTGAACAACAAGGGTATAAATGGGAATCTTGTATATTATAACGAGGTAGATAACAACGGCTTTCCTATTGTTGATGATGAAGAATATGTTTCTCAGAAGTTAAGCAGAACTAGGAGCATTGTTGATTGCAAGCAGTTATTGAGCTTGTTTCACTACAATTTTAAAAAGGACTACATTGTCCCTCCCGAACTTGAAGAGCTTCTGAACATCAAGTCATTTGGCCCATCACCTGAAAAAAAACCGGATAGCATAACCAGCAGTGACAATCCGTTAGATGAAGAGGTCCCTCAGAATATCAGGGAAATGCCAGAAACTATTCTGAGGAAGAAGGTTGCTGAGCTATCCAATGAAAAGGACAAGTGGGATAAGTCAATTACAACAGCAGCTAAAATTGGATTACTTTTCTACGAAAAAGAGCTGCCTATACCAACAACAGAAGACGCCTTTGTATCTGATTTTATTAAAGAATTCAGTGGATTGCCAAAGAAAACAATATCAATGATTTATAAATCTCTGCCAGCTAAATACCGAAATAAGGGTGGCAGTCCTCCCAAAGAATCCGTAGGGATTGATGATGATACGCTGGATTTAATTATTGAGACAGCTGTTGCGTCTGGTCTGATAATTGGCGATGAAGAGGTAAAAGATGCCAAGGAATTAGAAAAACAGCTTGCCCGATTAGAATTTGACGTTCCACCAGAAGAATACTTGAGAGTAATATCAGGAGCCTGCAAACGAGTCTTAAAGAAATATGATCAAGCAATAGCATAACCTCCTACACCCTCCTAATACACATCGGGAAAGCTCTCAACATGGGCTTTCCCGTTTTTTGTTTTCTCCCCAAAATGCCATCCATACTACCCACCCCTTACCACGTTTACCCTGGTTGTGCTTTGGACGCCTATATAGAGATATGCGAAACGTTGACCACACACAGCGGCACTGCCGCATATCTTGCAGGACAGAAAAGGAGTAGTACAATGGCATTCGAAGAACTGGTAAAGAAAGAGTCAACAATATCACAGCAGTCAACACAAACCGACACTACTGATAATAGTGTCCCCACCGGCACCAACAATTCGGCTATTACCGCCGAAGGCAATTTCGGTGTCACACCTGCAACGTCCGATCAGGATAGTGCCATCCCTGCCGACAAAACAGATATGTCGGCTACAACACCGGCTGACGATACCCAGGCATCCAGTAACATCCCAGCCACGTCTAACCCGCTTGCACCATCAGCAAGCGACTCCCTCCACATGGCAAAGTTCAAGCTCGCTGTTCTTGCTGCCCTTGATAACACCGACTTCACCGGTGACATCAAGAAGGTTGAGAAGGCAACCCAGGCTGTTACTCTGCCCAACCCCGAAGATCGAGTTCGTGCGCAGCTATTGTCAAACGCTGAAAAGACACTTTACGCCAAGGCCGCTAAAGATGCAGAACGTGGCCTCCCCTTCGTGCTGCCGACCAAAGCAGATATCAATGCTCATGTCGAACATGGCATCAAAGCCTACAGGGAAAAGCAGGCTACCCTGTAATCAGCGTAATGGAATGGGGAGGGATTTTCTCTCCCCTATTTCCTAACCAACCAATAATAATAATTAAGAGGTAAACCATGAGCAACAAAATCCGTTCTGGAAGCAGTCCTAATCCATTAATTCAAATCCGGCCAAATTTTGTCTCCTCAGCTGAAGTCGAACCCTTTGAGCTGATCTTTATGAATACCAAGGGAAAAGATTACCAAAGAGGAACGGCACTATATCTTGCATCCTTAGTGCTATTCGAACTTGAGATAAAAAAACAATTACGGGTTGAAGCGTTCAATTACCTTCGTGATAGGAATTTCCTCAATTGGGCCAATACTGGCTCTGAACTGGTAGTTCCAAGTCCAGCTGAAATTGATGCTGAATACGAACGGCACCTAACAGAATGGTTATCTAAAAACATGCCAGTAACTCTTAAATAAACCGAACAGGGAGGAGTAGCGCCCTCCCCAATATCAATGCACTACCAACACTAAATTCACATGAGGATATAAATATGAGTGATACAAACGATTCATCAGCCCCAGGGCTGAAACTGCAATCTCAGCCCGATCTACTCAAAGCAGCATTAGAGTATGCCAGCAGGGGCATACCGATCTTTCCACTTGGACCACAAGGCAAATTATCCATAGTCAAATGGGGTAGCGAAGCAACAACTGATCCTGAGCAGATAAAGGCATGGTGGCAACAGAACCCCAACTACAATATTGGCCTTCTAACTGGTGCCAAATCAGGTATTGCGGTGGTGGATTTCGATTCTCGTGAAGCATTAGCCAGAGGTAAAGAGCTTGGCTTGCCTGATGGACCTACGGTTAAAACTGGTCGAGGGTTTCATCTTTACTGCCAGCAAAGCGAGGGTACACGTAATTTTCAAAAAAGGTCCGATCTGCCTGAGACTGACTTAAGGGCAGAAGGTGGTTATGTTGTAGCTCCCCCTTCTATTCATGAGAACGGTGAACAGTATTCCTGGTTCATATGCAAAGGTCTCGATGATCTACCACTGCCACCTTTACCTGAATGGATACTCGCCAAAACACCCGAAGAAAAGACACCTGTTAAGAGTCTGATTACTGGTGTTCCTGAAGGGCAGCGCAACAATGCTCTTGCTCGACTTGTTGGGTCATGGCTACATGAAAATGTGTCTTATAAAGATGTCATTATCAAAGCCAAAGAGTGGAACAATCAAAATACTCCACCTCTTGATGATCGCGAAGTTCTCAAAACCATCGACAGCATTTACAAGCGTGAACGTGGCAATGTTCCAACAGGTGAATTTGAATGGGGCGAGCCAATTCTGTTTGACGGGATTGATGTAGAAGAGATTACTGCCGACCTGCTGCCGTCTTGGCTGGGTGATTATTCTCGTGCGGTTAGTAAGTCTACCCAAACTTCTGAAGCGCTTGCTGTAATGGTTGGCTTGTCAGCAATAGCAACTTGTGTGCAAAAGAAAATTGTTGTGTCTCCCAATCGCAATGATTACGTCGAACCGCTGTGCATATGGACCGTTTCAGTTCTACCATCATCTGAAAGAAAAACTCCGGTATTTAAGGCTATGACTGCTCCTATTTACGCATGGGAAAAAGAACAGGCACAATTGCTCGAAGCGCAGATAGCTGAAACAAATTCAATCCGTCACATAGAACAGAAGCGAATAGATAATCTGCGACAAAAAGCTGTATCTGCCACGGATTCTGCTGAAAGAGAACGACTGATACAGGAGATAGGCGCAATACACGCTGCAATGCCTGATGAAGTGCGAGCCCCAAGATTATGGGTTGGGGATACTACCGCCGAAACACTGCAAGACTTGCTTGCCGATAACAATGAAAAGATGGCTGTTCTAGCAGATGAGGGAGTCATATTTGAGATCATGGCTGGTCTGTATAGCGACAGCAAGGTGAATATTGATATTTTCTTGCAATCATATTCCGGCAGTCCAACCAGAATTGAACGTAAAAGCAGATCTGCATCACTGGAAAATCCAGCCCTTACATTTGGGATCACAGTTCAGCCGTCTGTAATTGAAAGTTTGGGTATGGGCAGTAAGAAGGCTTTACGAGGTAAAGGTGCACTTGGGCGCTTCCTGTTCTGTTTCCCGCAATCCATGATGGGCAAAAGGGACCCGCGTAACGAATATCAAGTGCCGCTAGAAGTTAAGCTGGCATACCAACAAGGGATACAGCGGCTTCTTAATATCCGAGATAACTTTGACGATGAAGGTGCCTTATGCCCAATAGTATTAAAACTCGAATCTGATGCATTGGAACGATGGCATGAGTTCAGCGAATATGTAGAGGAACAGCTGGGACCAGATGGAGAATTGGCTTTAATGACTGATTGGGGTGGAAAGCTTCCTGGCAATGCGCTAAGAGTTGCTGGACTTATGCATCTTGTCGATCAGGGACCTGAGAACGATCATATTTCTTCTGAGACTATGGAGAATGCGTTGGAATTGTGTTCTCTGCTTGTTAGTCATGCAAAAATGGCATTCGATATCGTTGGGACTGATGAGACTATATCTGGTGCAAAGAAAATTTACAATTGGATGCAGCGTAACAAGTTTGAAGGTTTCTCCAAAACAACGTGCCTAAGGAGTTTGCACATGTCAGCCGATAAGATGGATAAGCCCCTCAAGGTGTTGGAGGATCGGGATATTATCAGGTCACACAAGATTGATACAGGTGGGAGAGCATCTAACTGTTATGAGGTGAATCCTATTCTCAAGCACAAATGACTTCTTGCACTTATTGCACTTAATTTACAGAGAAATAATTTTGAACTGGTGGGCGAGCTGGTGTGAGGTAGATTGTGTATGTAGGTAATATTACCATATATATAATATATATAAATAATAATGGTAAATACTCTCTACTATATATACTACCCTCCACCGCCACCGCTCGATTCCATTTTCTATTCACAAGAAAATAAGTGCAAAAAGTGCAATAAGGTCCCAGAGGGTATCTGCCCGTTAAGTGACACCAGCTTAATGCATATGTTACGGCACCCTCAATATCCACATAGAAAAGACTTCCTGATTTATACCCACTTGAACAGGTAAGAACGTATCAGGCGTTCAGTACAGAGCATACAAACAACCCACTTGAAGAAATCAACATTACCGGCAATCCATACAAGAGCCACCCTACCTACACACTAGACCCAATAACTCTAGCTCTCATAAAACACATTAAAGCCCTTCATATCATAGTAGAATCATGATATGAGTATCTGTCCCTACCACTTCAAGGAGTCCAACGATGCTCCGAAATATATTTATCCTTTTAGCGTTTGCTCTTCTTACCTCAGCTGCATCTGCTGAAATATACAAGTGGGAAGATGAAAACGGAATTCACCTTACAGATAGTCCTGGCTCTGTTCCTGAAAAGTATCGTGAGAAGGTATATGCTGATACAAGAGCGCAGATCAAGAACACCGCACCTAAAGCCACAGGAATAGCAAACTTAAATATACCAGCTGTTGTCAATCAGATAAATCAGGTATCAGTTTTTCAGGCTAACCTTGAGCAGCAAAGACATAAAGCAGAGGCATTGAGACAGCAACAAGCTAGAACTTTAGCTGTAAGCAACAAGAAAGTTAAAAGTGCATTTGCGTCATTGGCAGGATTCATGGTTATTTGGTTAATGCTTGGTTCTTTTCTATTAATTGGCTGGATAGCTACAATTGTTGACATTGTAAGAAGCGAATTCGAAACGCCCTCAAATAAGACTGTCTGGATGCTGCTGGTAATCTTTATACCGTTGATAGGGATGGTACTTTATTACATTTTTGGCTTAGGGCAGAAATGCAGTTCAATAAGCTACATGGATAGACAACGTGAGGACTTGCAGGCTCGGTTAAGTCCAAGAGATCCAAAGGATAGAGATTTCATTATTTGACGCATTTACAAGATATTTTCCATACATATCTACGCAAGGAGGTAATTCAACAAAATGGCGACTCTATCAGAACTAACAGTACAGGTATTAACAGCACGTATGTCCAAGAAGGAAATGACTCTTGAAGAGCTTCAGAATGAGATGGTAACGATTAGCAAGATGATCAAAGCCATTGATGAAGGCACTCTCCAGGAGACAACACCAGAAACACCAGCAGAAGAACCCAAACTCCAGAAGATCAATATGAAGAAAGTATTCAAGGACAATGAGGTAATCTGTCTGCTATGTAGCAAAGGCTTTACTACCCTCAAGAGACATCTTTCCAGTGTCCACCAGACAACAGATAAGGAATACAAGAAGCAGTTCAACATACCCGCTAAACAACCTCTTGTTGCCAAGGCATATTCTGAGAAGAAAAAGGCAGATGCTCTGAAGAACAACCTGGGAGCAAAGATGCAAGCAGGCAGGAAGGCTAAGGCTGAGATTACTTCTGGAGAGGTATTTGAATCTGCAGTACCAGCGGTTAAGACCAAAGCTGCTGTACCAGCTAAGGTTGCCAAGAAAAAGTGATTAATTGTTATGATTCCATATCACATTAGAAAAATGGCTGAAGAAGCTGGTTGTGACGGCCTTGTAGATGGACTTGCACGAAACCTATACACAAATGTGATATTTGATGCCGAGACATGCACGTCTGAAGATGGCCCTTTCTACTGTACATCTTGTTTCTCAGATGCTGTAGTTCATAAATGTAGAGATAAGAGAGACCACTTTGCACATCATGCTCGCCTTAGCCCTGTTCCAGGGAAGGGTGAAGGGAAACTTCACTCCGATTGCAAGGATGAAATATGCGACATATTAGCTTCCTTATATCCAGAAGGTAAATGGGAAAAAGAAAGAAAGATTAGTGAAAACAAGAGATTGAAAACTCCTGCATTACGACCAGACATCAGTGGCTATATTGATGACAAGAGAGTTGTCATTGAGGTTCAAGCAAGTGCACTAAGCATAACAGAGATCTTAAAAAGAACAGCCGCTTATACAAAATTAAAGAGCAACATACTTTGGATTGTTCCTCTTACAGAGCAGTTGGGAAGCTTACCCTTCAGACCCAGACTTTATGAAAAGTATCTGCATAGTATGTACTATGGCAGAGTGTATTACTGGACAGTCGGACAAGGCTTATGGCTTGACCCTGTTCATTTTGGAATAGCTAGTCGTCATGTGGCTTATAGTGAATGGTATAAAGATGGAGAAATGAAGACGGGTGGCGACTATTACAAGCCATACAAGACTATCAAGACTCCTATTTATGGAGAAAGAGTTAATATGACATCGCACTTTGAGTCACACAAACGCGATACCTTCATTCCTACTAATGCCCGCAAAACTGTTCCTCAATGCATCATATGGAAAGATACTTTAACTAGTTGGTGGAATGCCGTTGAAGAAGGTAAATACACTGATGATTATTTTACCGAGATCTATTCTGACATTGAGATCCCACGTACTAAGGGCAGTCAGCGGAAGAACAATCATCAAGAAAAACAAGCTAAGAACAAAACCCATGCGTTCCAATCAGATCTAGAAGCACAGTGGGCTATTTTCTTCGATACTATGGGCATTGTGTATGAATATAAGAAGGCAAGTTATGACTTAGATGGTTCAGTGTTTCTTCCGGACTTTTGGTTGCCTCAAGTTAGTATGTGGGCTGAAGTTAGGCCTAGTAGGTTTTCGAATGAGGAGGAGCGGAAGTGTCAATTGCTTGCAAATGCAACTGAAAAACGGTGTTTACTGTTAGAGGGATCGCCCGATTTTAGGTCTTATTGGGCTTTAGGTCCTGAGTATGAAGACGACGACTACCCTGACACCGATTACCTACTAACTTCAGAGTATCTTCATTCTGAAAGTAGATTCTTTTGTAGTACGGGATATTCCAGGGAGGATCCTGCAACTGATAAAGAGTTTATATTCGGGGATGACTATATCGCTGCTGTAGAAGAATCGACTAGTTTTTTCAGATAGTATGACATACTTACTTCACACGCTTATTGATATTCCCTACCAGCTTCAAGATACACTCTCGCATCTCAGTATTCTTAATACTCCTGAACGCCTGTAATAACTGATCCTCTTCACCAGAAAGCCTTACATGTTGCACAGGAACCGTACCGAAGAAGTCTGACACCTGAACCTTGAGAGCATCTGCTATCTGCTGGAGCTTGAGGATATTAAGGGTAGTATGGCCTGATTCATATTTCTGTACCTGTTGGAAAGACACTCCTACTAACTCAGCAAGAGCCTCTTGAGATAAGCCAGCATCCTGCCTGAATTGCCTTATACGGCGACCTACCTCTTTAGAGTCTACAATACCACCCATAGCACAAACTCCCATGTCAGGAGATTACAACTATGGGTTGTATGTAACCATGTATCCATATTAGAAATAATGTGACTTGCAAATGTATAATTAAAGTGGTATGTGATGTTTAGTGGATGCTTAGGAAAGCAACAATACACTTGTTGCCAATAGGCTACAGAAAATAGCAAATACTCACTTGCAACTTATAATTAACGTAGTACAGTAAAAGCAAATTACATATGTTTGTCACCGAAAGGGTAAAGCCAGGGAAACCTGGTGGCGCAAAGCTACCTGTCCTGTAATGGATAGAGGGGCTGTCGAAGTGGCTGTATAGACTTTGAGCCTACCCTTATAAACTTTGGGTAGGCTTTTTTTTATTGAGTTCATGATAATTCCGCTTTTGTAATATATCCGTTAGCAGCTAACCTTTTGAGGTGGATATAATGAAAGCAATACTTGGAATACTTGCAATTATTTTCATTATCGCAGCAGTAGTACTTATGTTTATCCATCCAGCTGGAATTGTAATTGCCGCTCCATCTTTGCTACTCATTGGTAAAATGCTTGCTAAAGCTAGTAACTAATGAATCACCCCGCCGCAAGCAGCGGGGTATCTTTAACCTTAGTTTATGTTTGAATCGCCCCAAGGGGCGGGGAATTTACCCACAGAGATTAAACTTGATAATAAATTACTTGGGGGTGGAATATGGAGCAACTGCTGGCATTAGTACATAAACGTATTAGGAGATTGCTTGATGACAATTCATATTATATCAAGCCGCATAGAATATCAGTTACTACCCAAGAAATTGGCATATATGATGAGACTATACAAATCAAGCCAATGGACGGAGAAGATTATGGAGATAACTATGTTTTAACAGCTAAAATTATAACAAGCCGAAAACAACTCAACACTGAATACAATATAAGAATTGGATATGATAACACATATGTCATGTTGGTGGTTGATTGTGCCTACGACATTAACTTGGCAGCCGGCATGGCACCAGTGCTGGCTGTAGTTGGCAATAACATAATTGATAAAGATTCCTATCTGGCTGGTAACTACAAAGTACTACCAAACAATAGGATTGGCTTTAAAATAATCAGAGAGATACCAGCCGATTACAAGTATTTTACAGATAATAAACTAGATACGGACTTAAGCAACATGATAAATTCAGCATTAATATCTTCTGGTGTATTGATTGGGGTATTCGATTAATAATATTATTATTTATACTGTATGTTTGGTTAAACTATCCAATAAATAAGTGGTTAATTTATGGGCGATTGGCTTGAGTCTGCAAACGAGTATGAATCAAACGCATTGTTGTCTTTAAAGCGAGAAGATTATGATGATGCAATATATTGGTTGTTAAGACTTAAAAATTGCTGTCATTCTGACATTATAGAATATGGACTTGGTGTTTCTTACTTCAATCTTGGTTATTACGAAACTGCACACAGGCATCTATATAAAATAAATATTGATAGTTTATATCGTCTATACAACTATACTATTTTCAGCAAAGAAGAATTGCTCAATATATATGCTAAAGTACGCAATATAACAAAACGTGATAATATAACTTATGTTAATCACGATATGTTAGACGATAGCTTATTAAGATCATATCAGCAGCTATACGATACGCTTCGCAAAAAAAACATGAGTTATTCAAGTGAAGTTGTATTCGATATATTTTTAGAAACGTTACACATAATACACTTTTTTGCTATAGGAAGAGATATTGATGATGTAATCAATATCGTAAATAGCAGGCAAGAAGATAATTGTGAACCTGCTTCATACGATTACATAATAAGTACTGAAAATATATATAGTTCAGAAATAGTTACTTTACATTCAATCTACAAAGCTAAATTTGATGAATTAAACAGATATTATCAGGAAGATACCGTTATTGATATGTTTAACATATGGATTGAGGTTTTGTTAGTGCGATTCAATAGGTCATTGGTCAAATGACAATCAAGGGTGATTTATGAGCTATTATGAACAATATCGGCACGAATTGTTTACTGGATTTAATTTACTTCAAAATAGTGATATGCATGCGTTTGCAATGGAGTCATTTAGGCCAAAATATGAAATAGCTTCCATAAGACTGACAAAGGATGAATTTGCTCTATTGAAACCATATTTTTTATACGGGCTTGTGCTAGCCAGCTTAGGACTCAATAACAAGGCGGACGCTATTAAGTATGCAAATGATTTGAAATCGTGTGGTTTTAATTTCTACCAAAAAGTTAACCCGCTGATAACAAACGGCTATAATAATTATGACATTGCTCGGTTGGCAAATGATGAAACCAATTAAATAGTAAGGTAATTAGGAGGGATCTCAAATGAATGGTTTACTTGGAATGCTTGATCCTACAAACAGTAGTCGTACCACAAGCCAAGCTGAAATGGATTTTATGATTGCAGAAAAAGCTTATTCGAAAGGTGATTTTTCAACCGCAGTGCAATATTTAAGAAAATCTGCTGATGCTGGCTTTGCAGCAGCTCAGAACAATCTCGGAATGGCATATGATACTGGTGAAGGTGTTCAAGCAGATGCTAACGAAGCCTTGAAATGGTATACTAAGGCAGCTAAACAAGATTACACTGAAGCATTTAATAATATTGGTTGCTTATATAATGAATACCAGCAATACGCAGAGGCGTTTCAATATTTCTCTAAGGCCGCAGCAAAGGGACACTCTTCAGGTCAGCTTAACTTAGGACTTCAATATGTCAATGGTATGGGAGTAAATCAAAATATGTCTGAAGGGATTGCATGGCTCAAAAAATCTGCTGCTCAAGGTAATTCAGGAGCAGTAAGTGTACTTAGAGAATTGAATGTATTGTGAGCATTGTGATTCAATCATCACAATATCAACTACAATTTGAAATCAGTTTTTTATATATTTTTTAAAGTATGTTTCTCATTGAACTTTCAAAGTTCAGTGGAGATTCGGTTTTGATTTTTATATATTTGGGATTGAGAAATAGAGGAGTATTGAAAACGTTGTATATGCAGACCCCACCCCTCCGTTTATAGAGAACAGAGCAGATAGAGTGTAAGAGGAGATGGATACCTTAATCTGACTATATCGCAACGCCAGCTTCCGTTTTACAGCTGTACATAAGCATTACCAATAGAGCACTTCCCCAAGCGGGTTGTGCTCTTTTTTTCTTTCCAGGCTGGCCAGCCTAAATATCAAACCTGGAAAGGAGAAGTATCATGAACACATTTACCACTGACATAGCAAAACGCGAAACACTTGCAACCATGATTGGCACCTATCAACAGGCAACCAGTATGGTTGAGCAAGCCTATGCCATCCTTGAGCAAGCTCAGAATTCCCTTCGAGCAGTGTTCATGGATAAGCCCGGATATAGATTCAGTGCCACTGAGCATAATTGCTCAGACGTTGGCAAGAATGCCAGCGATACCATTAACTCCAGGATCAAGAAAGATGCTTGGGCAGTGATCGTAGAGCGTATGGAGTTGAGAAGATTACTTTCCATACAAAGACGAACTGAACTGGATTGCCAGATTGAAAAGGGTGAGCTACCTGACTTAACAGATGAGAACGTAATGGCGCTGTTTGAGACTTCGGCTGCAAACGTCAACGTCTACCTGGATGAAGCTATCCTGGAAGTGTTTGAATATCTACGACCACGAAGCAGCAGGTTCAAAACCAACACAGAGTATGAGCTTGGCAAGAGGGTCATACTTACATGGCAGGTAGAAAAAGGGTGGAACCGTGGCAAGTTCCGAGTCAACTACCATAGGGATAAACAGCTTACTGCTCTTGATAATGTATTCCACATGATTGACGGTAAGGGACCGATTAAAAGCTATCATGGCCCCTTATATGATGCCATTACCGATAGTCCTGATGGCACCGGCAAGACAGAATATTTCAAGTTCAGATGCTGCATTAACGGCAACCTGCATTTGGAATTCTTGAAGCCGGCACTTGTAGCAAAGCTCAATGCCATAGCTGGTGGTAATCGGCTACGAACAAACCAAGCATAATCGCAACAAGGAATAGCAGTCACAGCAAGCAGCCTTTCATACAATCACAATAAGGAACGTAGAGGGACGGCCAACATCGGTCAGTCCCTCTTTGCGTTCATAGGAGACCAACCATGCACCAGATTACATCACCATCCATAAAGCTGCATACCACCAACGAGAACCAGGGAACCTACCTCAATACCCTTACTCTCAATCTTAATGGCAACAACTACCATCTACAGGGAGGCACCAAAGATACCATCTACGTCTTCACGGAAAGTATCGGAATCTACGTGCTCACAATCAACAAGGCTCTCGGATACATGGGACTCAATAGTTACATGACACCGGAACCTGATCCTATCAATTCACTGTTTCTGCACAACCATCAGGAGATTAGTGAACACCTGGGCAACAAGTGGGAGAGTTTGAAAGCAGAGACCATCGTAAAGAAGCTGATCCAATATCTATACTGAAAGGAGCAATCAAATGGCTATGTTCAAATGCAACAACTGCAAACTGATTTATGAGGATTACTACCCACCCGATGACACCTGTCTCAAATGCAAGAATGGCAAAGTGCGAATAGTACTGGTGCAGATACCAACTGAAAGGAGAGCATCATGAACATAACTCACATCAAGGAAATCACACTAATCATGTGCGAGTGCTGCTGCGATTTCATAATTGAATCCGATAGCCAGGAGCTTAAAGGCGTGTCCTACTGTTCAGAATGTATTAGCGAATATAGCAATTCTAATTAGTCCGCAAAGCCCCTCCAGAAGTCCATCACTAAATATCCATACAACCACAAGCATTACTAATCTAAAGGGTCACAGCGCCCTATATCTGCGTCTAAAAGGAGATAACACCATGTACTCACCTAAAATTAACGAGAAGCACATTCCAACTCTTTATCACCTTGGTAAGAAGCTCAAGAAACCTATGACAAAACTGGTTAATGAGGCAATAACGCAATACCTGGAAAGAGAATCGGGAATACAAACAAATAACATAAGGCGGCTGTTATGAGTGTTTCATGCGAGATATGCCACAGAGCCATCAAATCACAGGAAGTCACTCACGGTATCCGGTATGGCACAACAGACCCAATAACAGACTTATTCCTACCATCCAGAGATTCAGCCTATACCATCCTCTGCCAGTCATGCGGAGAAACCTTGTTAAAGCTCGTGTATCAGAAGCTCAACCCCGCGAAAGCGCACTATACAAGCCTCTTCAGATAGTCAGACAAACATCCCTTCAGCACTAAAATAGTTAAAAACCAAACCACAGTTATTAACAGGTGTAGGACCGGAATTACTTGTTAAGAGAGGTTTGGCATGAAGTTGAAGAGAAATGAGAAGGCAGCAAATGTTAAAGGGTTCGAGGGTATTTATTCTATCACGACGCTTGGAAGAGTATGGAGCCATAAAAGGAAAATATGGTTATCTCCGTATGATGTTGGACATGGATACTGCACCGTCAGGTTAAGTGTCGATGGTTCGCAGACCGACAGAAAGGTTCACAGGCTTGTAGCAGAGGCATTCATTCCCAACCCAGATAGTAAACCACAGGTAAATCATAAAAACGGTAAGAAGTGGGACAATAAGGTTTCTAACCTGGAGTGGGTTACAGCTCGTGAGAACAGCCAGCATTCAAGTGATATGGGGTTGAATAGAACTCATAAGCTCTCCTACTACAAGAAAGTAATCGTCTGTAATATGTTTCACCTTCATAACATTAGTAAAACTGACATTGCCGCATACTTCTGTGTCTCAGTGCCAGCCATCTGTTACATCGTTAAAATATACACCCCACTTTTAGGGCTCGCATAGAGACACAACAACCACATACCAAGAATCAGCAAGAGGCTCGATATCCCATCGGGCCTTTTCTGTTTCTGCAAACCAACCACAACAAGGAGAAAGCCATGAGTATTCACAAGTTATACCGTAATGATGGCCGGAGTCGCGTTAGCATAATCACTAGAGCAGATGAAGCCAAGATAGTGTCTCTTCTTAACAATGGAACGTGTAGTAACAGAAAAGAATATTTCCCCGACGTCGCGGACCTTGTAGAAGTGCTTGTAGATACAGGGATGCGCTTAAGTGAGGCGCTAGAGCTTCGATATGCAGATGTTAAATTTGATGATAACCTAATTGCTGTCCGAATGGGTATGTCGTACAAGTGCAGACGAGTGCCAATGACAAAGAGGGTAGCTGCTATCCTGAAAAGAAGACAAGAGATAAACCAGCAAAAACCATTCAACTTAACTGCATATCAGATAGAAAGAGCATGGGCCTGGGCAAGAGCGCAAATATGGGTGAACGGCAATCCATCATTGGTTCTGTATTCACTTAGACGCACTTGTGTATGCAGACTGGTCTCTGCCGGAGTAGCACTCGATATCGTTGAAGAATGGCTTTTATGCAACCGTAACAAAGGATACAGAAGGCTCGCTCCTCTTACGTCTCACCTTTTGACCAAAGCTGCTGAGATGCTAGAGAATAGCGCAAACACTGAGCTTTGAGATTTTAAGCACGTTGCATTTTCAAAGAGCCTGTGAGATATGAATTGCAGATAGTACACCAGCAGGAGGTAACTAACACCATGCCACCAAAGATGGTTTATCAACTCAAAATATCACTTTTCGATATTCAGCCACTTATTTGGAGAAGAATACTGATACCGACATCAGCGACTTTCTGGGATTTACATTCAGCCATTCAAGATGCTTTCCAATGGAATCATTCACACCTGCACCAATTCTATTACGATGACAAAATTGCAAAGAAGCCTCTCACATTCGGTATTCCTTCAGAAGATGATGAAATGAATGATATGGAAGTACTGCCAGGATGGAAACACAAGATATCCAAGTACCTCAACCTCGAAGAACCAAATATGAAATATGTATATGATTTTGGTGACGACTGGATACACCTCATACAGCTTGAAAACATACTCCCTGCCGAAAAAGGCGTAAAATATCCAGTATGTTTGACTGGTAAAAGAAACTCACCACCAGATGATTGTGGCGGCAGATGGGGTTATTCTGAGCTATTGGAAGTTCTAGCAGATCCTGAACATGATGAGTATGAGGATACCAAAGCCTGGGTGGAATCTATTAAGGAAGGACCATTTGACCCTGAGCATTTTGACCACAAAGAAATTAGGTTTGAAGACGCCAAGCTAAGGTTCAAGGAGTGTTTCGAGTAAGATCCCCTCTCTGATAGCACCATACAATTGAATAGCAGTAGCATATTGGGTACGGGTCATTCCGTACCCTTTTTTTATTTCTTTCCGCCGCCATGCGGCCAATCAATCAGGAGGTGGAAAGATATGGCAGTTTACAGAAGGGGTTCAAAAGGTGTCTGGTACATGAATATTGTGGTCAATGGTATCAGGGTAGCAAAGAGCACGGGTAAATTAACAAAGAAAGAAGCCAAACAGTTTGAAGCTTTGGAAAGACAGAAACAAATTGATGAGGCTAATGCAACACCGCAACAACGAGCAGCCAAAACAATGCTTTCTGAAGTGGTAAAGGAGCTTTATGATGTGCGCTGGAAGTACAACAAAGATTCTGTTAATTCGTTGGCTAGGGCAGAACGGGTGGTTGAGATCGTAGGCGATATGCCCATTGGGGATGTTAATCAGGAAACCATAAGAAAGCTGATACTACATCTTCAAGGTAGACGTAATAAGCCAGCCACCGTCAATAGAACCTTGGAGGTACTCAAGACCATGTTGAAGTACAAAAAGATGGAATGGGACTATATCAAGCTGGCTAAAGTCCCTAAAGGTCGTATCAGGGTAATATCCGTTGAAGAGGAGCAACAGGTAGTCAAGCTATTCAAGGAAACCAACCACCAATCACGCAGACACTTCTATCTTGAACTGGCGGATTTGGTAATCTGTTTGGTCGATACCGGTTGTCGCTTAGGTGAAATACTGAAGCTCAAGTATGAAGACATCAGCTTTGAGAACAACCTTATTAGCATTTGGATCAACAAGGGTGGCCGCCCAAGATCAATACCGATGACAATGCGCGTCAGGGCAATAATGGAAGCTCGTCAAGCTAGAAATGGAATTAAACCCTTTGACCTAACCAATGATATGTGTGTAACGGCATGGCAGTGGGTACGCAAGACCATGGGGTTTGAGAATGATAGGGAGTTCGTGTTACATGCCCTCCGGCACACCTGCGCATCAAGGTTATTAGCCAAGGGGTGTGATATTGTGACTATTAAAGAGTGGCTGGGTCATGCAGATATTCAGACTACTATGAGATATGCACACATGGCTCCTAACAAATTGGCACATGCAGCAGCAATATTAGAGAGTTATAGCGAGTAGACCTGTTGCGACTTTTGTTGCGACTCATAGTGAAATATGTTCTAAATCTGCATTATGTGACACACCTGCAAGACGACTTTATGTGCAAGATAGGCCATATATAATAAGCAGTTACATGAGGTCGCGGTTGTGAGCAGATATAGCTATTCGCTTCAGATAACCACTCATAACCCGAAGGTCATAGGTTCAAATCCTATCCCCGCAACCAAATAAATTCAGGGACTTGCATAAACTGCAGGTCCCTTTTTTGTTGTCACTGCACACTGAATTGTACCATAATATTAAGGGTACATCTCGCCGCGAATAACCGGGAAATCATGAAAAAACGTATCGTAATAGTGGGAATGGGATTTGGTGGAATCCGTGCCGCACGGGTCCTGGCAGGCAAAGGACACGATGTGGTCCTGGTGGACCGGAACAATTATCACCTGTTCCAGCCGCTGCTCTACCAGGTTGCAACCGCCGGCCTGGAACAGGAATCCATCGCCCATTCTGTACGCGCCATGGCCCGCAGATGGACTGGCACACAATTTCAGCTGGCGGAGGTGACCGGTGTCGATTTCGCCACTCGGGAGCTGCATACTGACACTGGAAACATGTCATACGACTATCTTGTGATCGGCGCCGGCAGCGTCACGAATTTTTTCGGGCTCGAATCGGTTGAGCGACACTCCTTTGATCTCAAGGAACTGGCGGACGCCGAGACATTGCGCAACCATATTCTCACCGCCTTCGAACGGGCGGTCCTGGAACCCGATCCTGCCCGCAAACGGGCATTAATGTCCTTCGTCATCGTCGGTGGCGGGCCAACAGGGGTTGAGTTCGCA
>Ga0209212_1000807_pt1 | contig 57520 bp, 38 predicted proteins | sample RifGroC2_FD_183996 | JGI IMG/M metagenome (GOLD analysis project Ga0209212, IMG submission 183996) | Groundwater microbial communities from Rifle, Colorado, USA - Groundwater C2 (SPAdes) (version 2) | ecosystem: Environmental > Aquatic > Deep subsurface > Groundwater | place: Rifle, Colorado...
GTTGATTTTGCCCAGTTCCTGTCGCCTGTTGCAAGAGATTTTACATTTGCTTTGGATGGAACTATTTTTATTTCAATTGATGGTATTTATCCTTTAATTACATATAATCCTGGTACAGGGAAGTTTGATTATTTTTACAAAAATATTCTGCCTCCTTATGCAAAACAAATTAATTGGGGTACGGGAGATTATCTTTATATGATTAGCGGTAATTTAACCCCTGCTCAAAATTGGACAGTTTACCGGGTAGATATGGGAATGACAGCCGCTCCTTAATATGGGAACGGATTAGAGAAATAAAAGTTTCAGGTGTTAATAAAAAACAATAGGGGAGAATAATTATGAAAGTGAAAACAAAGTTTTCGAGACTATGTTTTTTCCTTATCGGATTCATAGCCTTGGTTTGGTTTATAATCAGGGTAATTCCTAAACCCAGCCGTGCTACTTACCCATGCCAGCGTGCAGCATTCCCTGTAGCTTCTGCATTTGTTATTTATATAGTTAGTCTCATTTCATCCACTTTTGCCCTTCTAAAATTCAGAAAACATTTGCAAACAAGGAATCATTGGACTGCAACAGTCTTTTTAATTATTACATTTATTAGCGCATTATTTCTGCTTCAATCAGATAAACCATATACCTTTGCTAATTATAAGTCTGTTCAGGAAAATCCAAATGAACCGATAGGAATTGGGAAAGGAATTTTTTCCGGGCGTGTTGTTTGGGTTCGTGATTCTTCTGCTGTCGATCAGTTATGCACGAATTCAAGTGAGGATTATTGGTGGATGGATAGTAATACTGACCAGGCAATTGTTAATACGATGGTTTCAAAAACATTAAAATCTTTATCGGGTAAAGAAACCGATGCTGAAGCCTGGGATGCAATTTTCAGATACTACAATCAAACTCATGGAAGAGGTGATGTTGGATATACTGCAGGGGAAAAAATTGTTATCAAGCTCAATTTGAATACCGGGACATCAGGTAACAGTTATGAGAGAGGTGACAACCGCACAATCGATACTTCACCTCAAATCATCTTTGCAGTTTTAGATCAACTGGTAAATTACGCAGGAGTTGCGCAAGAAGATATTGGCTTTGGCGATCCGGGCAGAAACGTTGACAATATATTTTGGAATAAATTTCATTCACAATTTCCTGATGTGAAATACTGGGGTGAGGGAAATGGAAGAACTCCAATTGAGCCTTCAAGCAGTAAAGTATTTTTTACAAGCGATGGAAAGTTGCAACACTATTTACCTAAGTGTTATGTTGATGCAACGTATATGATTAATATTCCTGTTTTCAAGCAGCATCACCGTGCAGGGATTTCTCTTACTGCAAAAAATCATATCGGAACGTTTGTTCCTTTTACACCGGATTGGGTTGTCCGGGATTCGCTGCATCACAGCTTTCCAAGTTCGCAAGGCAATGGTGTTGTTGATAATGGCTATTATCAACTGTACCGTTTATTTGTCGATTTTATGGGGCACAAAGATCTTGGCGGCAAAACTATATTATACTTAGTAGATGGGTTATGGAGTTCGACAAATTATGGTGACCCGCCATGGAAATGGAAAATGTCCCCGTTCAATAATAATTATCCTGCATCTATATTTGCTTCTCAGGATCCCGTCGCAATAGAATCGGTCGGTTTCGATTTTCTTTTTGAAGAGTTTTATATCGGCAATCCGAGTGGAAATGCTTTCCCACGTTATGAAGGAGTCGATGATTTTTTACACCAGGCGGCAGATTCAATTAATTGGCCAGAAGACATTTTATATGATCCTGAAGATGATGGCACTTTTCTTCCGAGAAGTATGGGTGTTCATGAACATTGGAACAATTCTGTTGATAAAAAGTATACACGCGATCTCGGTACCGGCGAAGGAATTGAGCTGATCAAGCTTCAGAGTATTACCGGTATAGATGATATTATCCATGAGCAGCCGAATATCTTTTTACTTGGTAATAATTATCCAAACCCGTTTAATCCAAATACAAAGTTTAGCTATACGCTTCCGCAGGGGAAAAATGTTTCTATTATTATTTATGATATTAATGGAACTAAGATAGTCGAGTTAGTAAATAGTTTTCAAAATGCTGGTATTTATGAAGTTACCTGGAATGGGAAGAATGATCTTGGTCAACAAGTAGCAAGCGGGACATATATTTACTCGATTGAAGCCGGTAATTTTAGACAGTCTAAGAAAATGGTGCTGATGAAGTAATCACATATCGTTAGTTATAGTTTAGCTGTTCGTATTTCTTAATTCTCTTTTAAAAAACAGGATATAAGTGAAAAATATTTATTTCTACATTGTTGTAGGAGTTGCATTATTTTGTTTTAATAATCTTTATGCTTTCTCCTCTATAGCACAGGATGATACTGTTGAGGTTCCTGATGTTTCAGCCGTACCGGTAATTGACGGAACCGGAGATGACCAATGCTGGCAGAATGTTCCCTGGCAAAGCATTGATCAGGTCTGGATTCCGTATGATGCTGGCTTTACTACAGATGATTATTCCGGGCATTACAAATTAGTGTGGTCTTCATCAACCAATTTGCTTTATTTCCTGATTGAAGTTAACGATGATGCTTTTGTGGATGGTTTTATCTTTGGTCAGACAGCCGACGTTTACAATTTTGATATCTCAGAAGTTTTTATTGATGAAAATACTTCCGGCGGATTTCATATTTTTGATGCAACAGGTAACGATACTCTCCAACTTGGATCGAATGCTGAAAATGCCTTTACATATCATATCTATGCCGATTTCCCTGACGTAGGACAGGCTACAACCGATCATTATGTCGGTGACTTAGATGGCAGAAACTGGGGCAATGTGCAGAATCCGAATTATGCTTCTCATCTTCCGGAGTTTGCCCTGCGAAAGTCTGGTAATGTTGCGGTATGGGAATTTTCTTTAATCGTTTATAATGATACTTATGAAAATAACAATGTTGATCCTGCAAGAGTTGTATTAACCGTTGATAAAGTAATGGGCTTGTCTGTAGCTTATTGCGATAATGACAACACTGATGGACAACGTGATAATATGTTCGGTTCTGTCTGGGAACCAAGCCCGGGAAATCTTCATTGGCAAAATGCAGACTATTTTGGAAGGGTTAAATTAGTTTCTAATATAACTTCTGTTCTTGACGAACAAAAAACTCAGCATGTAAGCTCAATAAAAATTTATCCTAACCCGGTATCATCTTCTTCTCAATTAATGCTTAGCGACCCATATACAGGAGAAGTTTTAATACGAATATTTAACATCTTAGGTCAGGAAGTTTTCCAGACTTCGGCTCTTAAAACAAATCAAATACTTACTCAGAGACTTTCTCTGGATTATCTATCCAGCGGTATTTACTTTCTACAAGCCCAAATGGGGCGGAATATATATAGTGAAAAATTTATTATTACAGATAAAAAGTAAATATGAAAATAGAAATTCTATTATTAAAAGTTTTCTAACAAAGATAAAACAAACATCAAGTACCAGTATTATTTTTTAGATTTTCTAAACATTAATTAGGATTTATCAATGAAACTAAAACCTGTGCTGACTATTTATCTTTTTACTTGTTTTTTATTTAATGTTCAGCAATCCTATGCCCAGGAAAGACTATCCGATGGTGTCCTTTTTGAAATTAAGAAACAGAAAGAAACAGATGCGCAATGGATTAAGATTCAGGTTTTAACTGAAGATATAATTCATGTTATCGGATCCCCGCAAAAAACTTTTTCATCTCATCGTAGTTTAATGGTTGAGAAAACCAACTGGGAACCTGTTGATTGGTACATGCACGAGAATGATAACTATGTAGAAATCTCAACATCTAAAATAAAGGTAAGAGTAGATAAAAATAATGGTGCAATAACCTACCTCGATTCAGAAGGAGAGGTAATTCTTCAGGAAAAAACCGATGGTGGGAAAATTATTACTCCCGCCGAGGTTATGGGAGAAAAGACCTATCATATCCAACAGCTTTTTAACCTGCCTGCCGGACAGGCAGGCTCGCCTGAAGATGAAGCATTTTATGGGCTCGGGCAACATCAAAATGATTTGATGAATTATAAAGGACACGACGTAGACCTTTGGCAGTTAAATATTGTAGCTGCCATTCCGTTTTTAGTTTCGAGTAAAAATTATGGAATTCTATGGGATAATAACTCACGCACCAAGTTTGGAGATATCCGTGATTATCAGTCTTTATCTTCATTAAAATTATTTGATAAAAATGGAAACGAAGGAGGACTAACAGCCGGGTATTTTAACGATGGAAATTTTAATTCGTTTTTCTCCTCCCGTACTGAAAACAGGATAGAGCATGAATTTCTTGATGTGAATGATGAATACCCCGAAGGATTTAATCTGAATGGAGGTAGTGTTAGATGGAGCGGTGAAATTGAATGTAATGAGCCCGGCATCCATAAATTCCGGCTTTATAGTTCCAATTATACAAAGATGTGGTTGAACGGCGAACTCGTTGTGGATTCCTGGCGTCAGAATTGGTTGCCGTGGACACATCTGCCAACTTTGAATATGGAAAAGGGAAAACGTTACTCGATTAAAATTGAATGGATTCCAAACGGCGGTTACATCGGATTGAAATATCTAACACCTGAAGATGAAAAATATAAGAATAGTTTATCTCTTTATTCTGAAGTAGCAGATCAGATTGATTATTATTTTATTTATGGAGAGAACATTGATGAGATTGTTCAGGGCTACAGGGAGATAACAGGCAAAGCCACTATGATGCCTAAATGGGCGATGGGTTTATGGCAATGCCGTGAGCGCTACAGAACACAGGAAGAATTATTATCAGTTGTTAAAGAATTTCGCAGGCGTCAGATTCCACTTGATAATATTGTGCAGGATTGGTTTTACTGGGAAGAAGACAAATGGGGTGATCACGAATTTGATTTAACAAGATTTCCTGATGCTCAAGGTATGGTTAAAGAATTACATGAGAAATTAAATACTCATATTATGATTTCGGTCTGGCCAAAATTTTATGTAGGGACAAAGAACTACAAACTATTTAATGAGAAGGGATGGCTATACAAGAAAAATGTTGAAGTAGGACAAAAGGACTGGGTTGGTCCAGGGTATGTATCTACTTTTTATGATCCGTATGACGAAGGCGCAAGAGAATTATACTGGAGCTTAATAAATAAAAAATTGTTCAGTTTAGGTTTTGATGCGTGGTGGCTCGACAGCACGGAACCCGATATTCAATCTAATCTCTCAAGAGAAGAATTGATCCGGCGTATTGGTCCGACAGCTTTGGGAAGTGCTTCGCGATATTTAAATACATATTCACTGATGAACACCAAAGGTGTTTATGATGGACAACGTCTGACTAATCCTGATCAACGGGTGTTTATACTTACACGTTCAGCATTTGCCGGTCAGCAACGTTATGCTGCAGCAACCTGGAGTGGAGACATTGCTGCACGCTGGTATGATTTAAAAGCTCAAATTCCCGCAGGATTAAATTTCTCGATTTCCGGTATTCCATACTGGACTACAGACATTGGCGGATTTGCAGTTGAACCTCGTTATGAAAATCCGAATGAAGCCGACCTCGAAGAATGGAGAGAGCTAAATACAAGATGGTTCCAGTTTGGTACTTTCTGTCCGCTATTCAGAGTTCATGGACAATTTCCTTATCGTGAAATGTTCAACATAGCCCCGGATGGTCATCCTGCTTATCAAACTATGCTTGCATATGATAAGCTTCGTTATCGCTTAATGCCTTACATCTACTCCTTAACTGGAATGGTAACTCAAAATGATTACACGATTATGCGTGCTCTGGTTATGGATTTCGGTAATGATAAAAATGTATTGAGCATTGGAGACCAGTTTATGTTTGGTCCAGCGCTTCTTGTAAATCCTGTTACAGAATATAAAGCGAGATCACGCAATGTTTATTTGCCTGATGGATCAGGCTGGTACGATCTGAAATCGGGAAAATATTTTGAAGGTGGACAAACAATTACTGCTGATGCACCTTATTCAGATATTCCGATTTTTGTAAAAGAAGGTTCTATTATCTCGTGTGGTCCTGATATTCAATACACTGATGAAAAACCGGCTGATCCAATTCGTTTATTTGTCTATACCGGAAGCGATGGCTCATTTACTTTATATGAAGATGAGAATGTTAATTACAATTATGAAAAAGGAATCTTTTCTTTGATACCTTTTAGTTATAACGAGAAAGAAAAAACTTTAACTATCGAAAAGAGACAGGGAAAATTCCCGGGAATGCTTGAGACAAGAACTTTTGAAATTGTCTGGATTACAAAAGAAAAACAATCATCACTCGGTTTTATATCCAAACCAGATGTTGTTATAACTTATATTGGCTCTCAGCAAATAATTAAAATGGAATAAGGGGAAATTATTATTATGAAAATAAAGACATCTAAAACCGGAATTTTCTTTCTATCTTTTTATTTCCTTACACTTTTGGTTTCTATAGAAATGCTTGCTGATTCACCATCGAAAGTAAGACAAACCGAATTGTTCACAAAGAACTGGCAATTCTTCTTAGGAGATATTCCAAACGGTCAGAGTCAGGATTTAAATGATTCAGAATGGCGAACTCTTAATCTTCCGTACGACTGGAGTATTGAAGGTGAATTCAGTAAAGATAATCCTGCAACTATTGGAGGTGGAGCCTTACCGGGAGGAATCGGGTGGTACAGAAAAACTTTTACGATACCTGAATCTGATAAAGACAGATTAATTTTTATAGATTTCGATGGCGTTTACAGGGACAGCGAAGTCTGGATAAATGATCATTACCTGGGTAAACGACCTTACGGTTATAGTTCATTTAGATATGAGTTAACTCCATTTCTAAAATATGGTGATGAAAGAAATGTATTGGCAGTTAAAGTAGATAACTCGCAACAGCCAAATTCCCGGTGGTATTCAGGATCAGGGATTTACAGGAATGTTTGGCTTGTAACAACCCACAAGATTTATGTAGATCATTGGGGAACGTTTATTACAACGCCTGAGGTGACTGAACAATCGGCTACCGTAAATATCAAAATTAAAATCCGGAATTCTGAACGGCAGGATCAACAGGTAACAATTAAAACAGTAGTTGTAGATAAAAACGGTAATAATATCACAGATGTATCTTCAGAGCATTCTATCCTGCAAAATGAAAAATTTGAGACTCATCAGAATTTAATTATCAGTGAACCTATACTTTGGTCAATTGAAAATCCGAATTTATACAAAGCAATTACAATAGTTGAACATAATGGTAAGGTATGCGATGCTTACGAAACAACATTCGGAATTCGCTCTTTTTATTTTGATGTTGATAAAGGTTTCTTTTTAAATGGAGAACCGGTTAAAATTAAAGGGGTTTGCAACCATCATGATCTTGGTTGTTTAGGAGCGGCGGTTAATACTCGTGCAATTCAAAGACAACTCGATATATTGAAAGAAATGGGCGTAAATGGCATCCGTACTTCTCACAACCCACCTGCGCCGGAACTTCTTGATTTGTGCGATGAAATGGGTTTTATTGTAATGGATGAAGCCTTCGATATGTGGAAAAAAGGGAAGACGAAGTATGATTATTCATTAGATTGGGACGACTGGCATAAAAAAGATTTGGAGGACATGGTTCTCCGTGACAGAAATCATCCGTGCATTTTTGTCTGGAGTATTGGAAATGAAGTTGTTGAGCAATGGGACAAGGAGGATAGCAGTGGAACTGTAATCGCGAAAGAATTAGTATCTATAGTAAAAAATCTAGATACGACAAGACCGATTACAGCAAACTGTAATGATCAGGATACTTTAAATCCCGTTATTCGATCCGGTGCTCTCGATCTTATCGGTTATAGTTATGCTCATAATAATTATCATCTTTTTCCTGAAGTTTATCCCGGTAAAAAATTCATTGCCTCTGAAACGACTTCTGCATTAGCAACAAGAGGGCATTACGATATGCCTTCAGATACTATTCGCCGTTGGCCTCCGAGATGGGATTTACCTTTGCTCGATGGCAATCTTGACAATACTTGTTCTTCGTATGATAATTGCAGTGCGCCATGAAGAAACATGGAAAATTATAAAAAAGCATGATTTCTTATCCGGGATGTATATCTGGACAGGTTTTGATTATCTTGGAGAACCTACCCCTTATCCCTGGCCTTCAAGAAGCTCATATTTTGGCATTGTAGACCTTGCCGGTTTTCCAAAAGATGCTTATTATATGTACCAAAGTGAATGGACAGATAAACCCGTTTTGCATGTTTTTCCAAGCTGGAATTGGAAGGAGGGAGATACTATCGATGTTTGGGCATATACTAATTGTTATGAAGTCGAACTATTCTTAAATGATAAATCTGTTGGAAGAAAGAAAAAGACCGGTGATGATCTTCATTTAATGTGGCGACTACCTTTTACACCCGGTACTTTGAAAGCTGTGGGTTATGCCGATGGAAAGGAAATAATAACTTCAGTACAAAAAACTGCCGGAACTCCGGCAAGAATCGTTCTCGAAGCTGATAGAAATATCATTACTGCTGATGGAAGAGATCTTTCTTTTATCACTGTTAAAGTTTTGGATAAGAATAATATTTTAGTTCGGTATGCCGATAACCTAATTAGTTTTGAGATTTCAGGTGAAGGAAATATTGTGGGTGTTGATAATGGACTTCAAACAAGTCACGAATCATTTAAGATGAATTACAGGAAAGCATTTAACGGTATGTGCCTGGTAGTTATTCAATCAAGTGAAAAAGCAGGGAGAATTACTCTTGAGACGATTTCTGAAGAATTAAAAGGTGCATCGTTAGAAATTGAAACAAAATAAATGTAAAATTGAAATCATAACAGTAATATGCTTATGATGATGGGCTTTTTTGTAATTGGCTAAATAAACCTATTTATGAATAAGTGTGGATTAATATCGTGTAATTAAACAAATTTTTTTAAAGGAAATTTTGAGATGAAAATTAAAAACTGTTTTCTGAAGCCAATTAAGTTGTTTTTTGATAGAAGAAGCTTAACTATATTCCTTTGGGGATTATTTCTTAACACGCCGCTATTCTCACAACTACCGACTGCACAGCAGGTTGCCAGCCTTATGAAAGTTGGTTGGAACCTGGGAAACACGCTTGAAGCCATTTGTGGCGAAAATGCTTGGGGTAATCCAACAACTACTCAAAAACTTATTGATTCTGTGAAGAATGCGGGGTATGATGCTGTGCGGCTTCCCTGTGCTTGGGACTGCCATACTACTAATGGCGTAATTAATACAGCATGGATTGCTCGTGTAAAAGAAGTAGTTGACTATTGTATAAATGACAGTATGTATGTAATTATTAATATTCACTGGGACGGTGGCTGGCTGGAAAATAATGTAACAACCTCTGCACAAGAAACTGCAAATGCAAAACAGAAAAGTTATTGGACTCAGATTGCAAATTATTTCAAAGATTATGATGAACATTTGCTTTTTGCCAGCGCTAATGAACCTAATGTAGAAAATGCCACCCAGATGTCTATTTTATTATCTTACCACCAGACCTTTATTGACGCTGTTCGCGCAACTGGTGGTAATAATAGTTCCCGTACACTTATTGTCCAGGGACCATCCACAGATATAGATAAAACCAATAATTTAATGAACACAATGCCAATAGACTCGATTGCAAATCGATTAATGATAGAAGTTCATTATTATACCCCATGGCAATTTTGTGGGCTGACTGAAGATGCTTCTTGGGGAAAGATGTTTTACTATTGGGGAAAAGACTATCATTCTACAACAGATGTTACCCGTAATGCCAATTGGGGCGAGGAGAGTGACTTAGATCGTTATTTAGGATTAATGAAAACCAAGTTTGTTGACAACGGAATTCCGGTAATTCTTGGTGAATATGGCGCAGTGAAGCGAACACTTACGGGAAACTCGGATCAGGAGCTTCACTTAGCTTCACGCTTGTATTTTTATAATTACTTTGTAGAATCTGCGGTCAACAAAGGAATAATTCCTTTTAACTGGGATACTGGTCCCTACGGAAATAACACCTCGGGTATATTTGATCGCAATACAGGGGCAGTAGTTGATCAGGGACTATTGGATGCTATTATGCAGGCTGCCGGAAAAGGAAATACCACGTCTATAATTGATAAAACAAATTTAAATATACCGGATAAAGCCCAACTAGAGCAGAATTATCCCAATCCATTCAACCCGGCAACTAAAATAAGGTATTCTTTATCAAAAGCAGGATTAGTGACTCTAAAGGTTTATGATCTTATGGGAGAGGAAGTGGAAACTCTTATTAATGAACATAAAAATATCGGGATTTATGAAGTTTCATTTGACGCAGCTAATCTGCCAAGCGGTGTTTATTTCTACAAAATTCAGGCGGATAATTATATTGAAACCAGAAAAATGTTATTAATAAAATAGAAAGTGAGATTTAATTAAGATTCTTTTAATGATTATCACCTCAAAATCCAAAATGATTAAATATTTTTTAAGGAAGGAGAATTATTATGAGACTTTATACTATCAGCAAAAGTATAGTTATAGTTATTTTGGTCAGTACAATCGGAATTTGCCAATCCGTCAGGGAATCGTTTGAGTATACCAGCGGTACTGTGCTGGATACTCTTGTCGGAGAATCAGGAAATGGATGGGAAGGCGGATGGGATTTGTTCGAAGGAACGCCAAGCACAATAGAAGTAACCGCTAAGGATTTAATTTGGGATTTTGTTGATTTTGATATTCCTCATACAGGTTTACATGTAATTGGTGTTAATTCTGGTGGTGCATGGCAATGGCAGAGAACCGGTCGTTATTTATCGGAAACCTGGCATGATGAAGCCGGGAAGATTTACTGGCTTAGTTTTACAATGGAGATGCAAAATTTTGCAGATCAATCCTGGGCAGGTGTTGGTTTATATGATAGCCTTGCTGAAGGTCCTCTTTTTGGTAAAGGTTGGGGAAACCTTGTCTACTCAATCGGTTCAGATACACTTTCTGAAACAAATACTGAATATAACAACGATGTTGGACCTCTATGGTTAGTAGTAAAAATGATCATGACGGGTGATACACTTGATGAGCGTATTTTTATGTGGGTAAATCCGGATCCTGCTGATCCTGAACCAGATACAACTGCAGCAGATGCAAAGGCATTCCGTGAAATGAATGATGGTTTTAACAGGGTTGTCGTTCACTTCGGTGGTCAGTTTGCTGAGCAGCAATTAACTATAGATGAAATTCGTTTGGGAAATTCATGGGCAGATGTATCTTCACAAGTTGTTAGTGTTGAAAAGGGAAAAGACTTGGGCCCGGCTAAATATTCTTTATTTCAAAATTATCCGAATCCTTTTAATCCTTCAACGACTATCTCGTTCACCTTGGCACAGCAAAGTAATGTAACATTAAAAGTTTTCGACGTTTTGGGTAACGAAATAGCAACACTTATTGAGAATGGAATAAAAGAATCAGGCAGCAATGATATTTCGTTCGATGCCTCAAACTTACCAAGCGGAATTTATGTTTACAGGTTATTAACAGAAAACTTTAGCGATACAAAGAAGATGTTATTATTGAAATAATATTGTGGGGGATTTTAAATAGAAATAGTGATAAGAACCGGACCTGGCTCAATATGCGAATAATGAAAAATGTCCCGGTGATTTTATAAGCGAGTCTCATCTTTTTTAAATTCTACTTTTGGAAGAGTTCTAAGCAGTTATTATTATTGAATATGAAGAAACAGAAAAAAAAAGCAAAAGTAGGAAAAGAAAAAACGCAGCAAGAATCCCCTAAAACAATTAAACCTGCCAGAAAACGACTTTATATTATTATCACTTTACTACTTCCCGTTTTATTTTTTGTTATTCTTGAATTGAGTTTACGAATATTTAATTATGGGGATTATCCCAAACTTTTTGTTTCGACACCCGATGAAAATTCTCAATACTACGGAATAAACATGGATGTTTGCAAACGTTATTTTTATTGGACATCCTTCAATCCCACACCACGCAAAGATTTGTTCCTTAAAAAAAAACCTGAAAATTGTTACCGTATTTTTGTTTTAGGAGAGTCTACAGCAGCCGGGTTTCCTTACGGTAACAACCTGACATTTACGAGGATTTTAAACAGGCGCCTGGCAGATACGTTTCCAGATCGTCGTATTGAAGTAGTCAACACTGCATTTACCGCTATCAATACTTATACAATATTAGACTTTATGGATGAAATCCTCGAACAGAAGCCGGATGCTATACTTATTTATGCAGGTCACAATGAATTTTACGGCGCATTAGGTGTGGGTTCAATGGAATCGTTAGGAAGGAACAACAATTTTGTGAGAACATACTTGAAATTGCAGAGACTTAAAACTTTTATATTACTTCGGGACGCAATAAGATTTATATATAATTTATTTGGCAGTGCATCTGAGGACGATTCGATTGATGATCCCATGGAGACCGAGATGTCACGTATCGTAAAAGAGCAAACAATACCTTTTGGCAGTTCTCTGTATGAAGCAGGGAAGGATCAGTTTCGTAGCAACCTGCACTCTATTCTTCAGAAGTCGAAAGAAGCAGGTGTCTCCGTTTTAATAAGTGAATTAGTAAGTAATACTCGTGATCAAAACCCGTTTATTTCGTTGGGGACCGATACAATTTTATCTGCTCAAAAGTTATTCGAGAAAGCCCGGGCTTATGAAAAAGCAGGGAAATATGAATTAGCCCGGGAAACTTATTACAGGGCAAAGGATATGGATGCTTTAAGATTTCGTGCACCGGAGGAATTTAATGATATCATTCACAGCCAGGCGAATGAGTTTTCAATACCGGTAGTTCCAATGAAATCATATTTTGAATCGGCGTCTCCAGATAGATTGATAGGAAATAATTTGATGAATGAACATCTGCACCCAAATATAAACGGATATTTCTTAATGGCAGATGCTTTTTATAATGCTATGAAACAGGAAAGATTTATCAGTGCCGATTGGCAGGACAATAACATAAAACCGAACTCTTATTATCAGGATCGTTGGGGGTTTACTGCTTTAGATAGTTCTTATGCCTTATTAACAATCCGGCATCTTAAAGGCGGTTGGCCTTTTAAGAAAGAAGGTCCCAATACTTTTCTCTTTCAGTACAATCCCAAAACTAAGGAGGATTCGATTGCTCTTAATATTTTAGTATCGGGAGATTTAACTTTGGAGCTGGGTCATATAGAATTAGCCCGTTATTACGAGTTGCAAAAGAACTACGAACGGGCTTTTCAGGAAAATCTGGCTCTTATATACACGGTTCCAAACCTGGATTTATTTTATGAACCTGCCCTGAAAATTCTTTTAACAACAAGCCAATATGAAAGAGCACTTTTACTATTTGAAGATGCACTGAAGTACAACAATTCCGGGTTTATAATTAAATGGGTAGGACAGTTGCACCTGGCACTTGGAAACACTAAAGAAGGAATAATTCTTTTAGAGAAAGCAAAGGATATTCTCCCGGAAGATATGCAGTTGCTTTTCAATTTAACGAGGGCTTATTACAATACATTTCAGTTTGAAAAGGGAGACGCTATCCTGGTGCGGCTTAAAAGCACTGCTATTAGTTTATCAGCTATACAAGAGCTGGAATCAATTAGGAATTTGCTGAAGAACAGGGAAGAATAATCCGGCTCTAAGTTTTCTTATGAAAGGTTTTTTTCAATCTGTCGTCAAATATAGTATCGGCAAATTTTTCATTGAATATGAGTATAAAAGGGGTTAATTTGCTATCAGAAATTGAGCCGGTGATTGTAACCGTCGAAAAAAAGATGGAATAAAAATTGCCCCTCAATCATTTTTTGTACATAAATGATGGAAGATGGACGTTGATAGATTGTTAGATACTTTTAATATAATAAAGAAGTTATTTGCTTTTGATATTGTAAGATTTCAAGACGCGGGAAATGATAGATTAGCTCTCTTCGTATATACCGATTTGCTCTATATGGAATAACTAATCGCAATTCATATCTTAAATTAAAAGTGTAACTAAATTGATATTATTCTTCTATCTATTAGACTAAAAAATTGTATGTTAAGAAATTGTTAAATTTTTTCAGTATCTAAAATGGTCTATTCCGGTAAAAAAAACTACCTTTTCCCTGCTGTAATTGTGTCGATTATTCTTTTAATACTAATCTTAAATTTCTTCATTAAACCCGACCTGACTATTAAAACTATTTGTGAAGTATTCCCCAAAGAAAAATGGATTTTAACAAGGGGAAACAATGGACAAATAATCTCAAGTATGATAGACTATACAAAAGGGCATACTGTTCAATATAGTCTTAATCAGTTTGAAAGAGGTGAATATATTTCTTTGAAGTTCTTTTTTGATAATGAAAAGAGACTGATTAACAGGGGAGACACAGTTATCTCGATTATATCCAGTGATGTTAAAGAGCGCTTGGCAACGGTTGAGGGGGAACTTGAAATTGCGAAAGCAGATTTAAGGTCTCAGAGTGTGGGAGAAAAGGAATCTTTAATTAAGGAAGCCGAAGCAAGGTTGAAGTATACAATAGAAAAAATTAATGAACAAAATGTGCTGCTTCAAAGAATGCAGTCGTTATTCGGAAAAGGTTTGAGCTCTCAACAGGAATATGAGACCCAAAAGTGGATACTTGATTTACTGGAGATTGAAAAGGAAATATTCAAAGCTCAACTTGAAAATTTTTCCACAGGTGCAAAAAGCGCAGTAATAAATTTAATCAGGTCTCAAATAAATTCCATTGACTCAAGACTAAATTCATTAAAGGAAAGGAAAAGCGGGCTTACGATAGTTGCTCCTATTTCCGGCTACATAACAAATGTTTTTTCACCCGACACATTAGTTGCGTTGATCAATGATAAAGAAATTGTACTTCATACGCCGATTAAAATTGAAGACCTTGGATTATTAACGAAAGGACAAAGTGTAAAACTAAGGATAAGTGATTTTGAGGAAGAATATTCCGGTTCGGTAATAGCTGTCTCGCGCGAAGTAAAATTTTTAAATAACCAGCAAGTTGCTTTTATTTCAGTTTGGATAGATAACAAGGATGGAAAACTTTTACCCGGAATGGTTAAGGAGAGTTTTTTAAGAATTAAAGAAATATCTTTTTTCGAGTATATCAGTAGATTTTTAACTACGTAAAAATGGCAAGATTAGAGTTTAAATACCTCGTTCCTAATACAAGGAAAGAAGAACTTATGAAAGATATCATGCCTTATCTTAAGCATGATTATTATTCTGAAAAAAGAGAGCAGAAAGAATACACTGTAAGGAGTATTTACCTGGATACGCCTGTGTTAACATCATACTATGAAAAATTAGCCGGTTTGAAAATCAGGAATAAATTCAGAATCAGGGGTTATAATGAATTAACACCTGATTCAATTGTATTTGTAGAAATTAAGAGGAAAGAAAACGATTTTGTATCAAAAGATAGGGCGCTCCTGTTTTTTTCCGAGTTGAAGGATTTTCTTAATCGTAATGATTTAACCAAAATACGGAACCACTCAATTGAGTATGAGAAACGTTTAGCAAGCGCAAAGAATTTTCTTTTTTACTTAACTAAAGACAAACTGGAACCGATAATAAATGTCGTTTACGAAAGAGAAGCGATGGAATGCAAATTTGGTTCGGGCTTGAGAGTTACATTCGATATGAATATTAGAAGCTATTTAACACATTGTTTTGATAACCTGTTTAATAACGTTGAGATGGAAACTCTTTTTCCCTCTCATTTCATACTTGAAATTAAATATAACAAGGCATTACCACAGTGGGTTCCAGTTATAATTAATAAGTATAACCTGAGAAAAGAATCTCTTTCAAAATATGCGCTCAGTATTGACTGGCATCTGAAAAATAAAGTTTTAATTCACTCTATCTGATCGGGAAAGTAATGCTGGAAAATTTGCAGTCTGTAAATGTTTTCTCACCAAATTTATCTGAAATTATCAGCAATATTATAATAAGCCTTATTTGCAGTTTTATAGTTTCTGTTATTTATCGTTATACTTATAAAGGACCGGGCTACTCTGAAAGCTTTGTTCACTCGATTGTTTTTCTTTCAGCAATTACAGCGCTTGTAATTATGGTAATAGGAAATAACCTTGCACGTGCTTTCGGACTTGTGGGTGCGCTCTCTATTATTCGCTTCAGGACTGCGATAAAAGATACAATTGATATTGTTTATATCTTTCTCGGTTTGGCTATTGGAATGGCTGCAGGAGTCGGATATCATAAAGCTGCTATTGCAGGAACAATAATAATAGGATTGATACTTATAATTTTTACTAAATCGAATTTCAGGTATTTTCGTTCCAACCAATACATCCTTCAATTTAATTATTCAAATGGTAATTCTTCCGGCGAAGAATTTTCCGGTACACTTTCAAAATATTGCATAAACTTTGAAATCATTAACATTCGTACTAATCCGGATAATACTATTGATTATACTTTTTATTTGCGAATAAGAAAAAGTCTTGACAGCAAATTTATTATCGATGATCTTCAAAAAGTTAACGGGGTACAAAAGCTGAATCTTTACTTCGATCAGCAGAATTCGTAAAAGAAAGTTATTGTTAGAGATTTAAAATTGTTTCTACAATAGTGAAGTCTTTCATTGCAAAAGATAAATCCACAAAAAGTAAGTAAACCGGTCGGCAGTTTAATCGGCTTAAAACCGGAATATGAAGAACGTTATATTATTCTTCATAAGAATACGTTTCCCGGCGTGCTGGATAGGATAAGGAAATCAAACATAAGAAACTATTCTATTTTTCTGCTGGATGGAATTCTCTTTTCCCACTTTGAATATATAGGAAATGATTTTGTTGCTGATATGAAAGCAATTGCCGATCCTGTAACCAAAGACTGGTGGAAGCTTACCGATCCGATGCAGGAACCTCTTCCTGCCAGAAAGAAAGGGGAGTGGTGGGCTGAGATGGATTTGTTGTTATGCTTCGGTGAAAATCCAAAGTCATATTTAAAAGCAAATAGATTTGCTTATACAGCAGAAATAAAACGGGGTTTAGAGAAGGTTGTGAAAAATATTTTTTCAAATTTTGATGAACGGCTGAAAGCATTATTTGTGAAAGCCAATATTCACAATCATATTGTTTATTGTAAAAACTCTAAACTATATGTTTACTTTGAATATACAGGAAATGACTTTAGTAATGATGACAAAGAATTAAACAGCAAACCCATGGTTGAGAAATTTAATAGTGAATTAGGGAAAAATCTGAAAACACAATGGCAGCAAATGAAGGAAGTGTTTCATACAGATTAATTAGACTAAAATCAAAAGTCTTTTTTACAAACCCTCAATTACAGTTTCTCTGCTATTTCTTTTCCTTCATACTTAATTGTTTTCTCCGGTACTGATATCTCTACCCAGGTTCCTTTATTTTTATCAACAATTATAATATTAAATACTCTTTCTTTCAGCATTCCGGGAAATTCGCCTCTTCTGTTGGAAATAGTTAGTGTTTTTTCTGCATCATCCCATTTAAAATCTATAGTTGTGTAAATTCCCTTTTCATAATTGTAATTGTCATTTTCATCTTCATATAAAGTGAACTGACCATCTGCACCGGGATAAATTCTTAATTCAATCGGGTCAGCGGGCTTTTCTGTTGTGAATTGTAGAAAGGGACCCATCGGAATAATTGACCCGGCTTTAATGAACAAAGGAATTTTATCAATGGGTGCATCGGTTTTAATTGTTTTTCCCCCATCAAACTTTTCACCCGTCCAGAAATCGTACCATAAATGACTTGCCGGGAGATAGACTTCTCTTACTTTTTCTTTATTAACTTGTGTTTCTTCTTTAGCGAATGTAGAAGGGGTTTTCCAGTGTAACTGCATCTTTGCAGCACCCGTGGAGCGATTTTCTGTTTCAAGAATAAAACTATATTCTTTTCCCGATTCAAGCTCTACTAATTCCGTGTATTGTTCAACACTTGTATAAACCATACGCAACGTGTCGCCGTTCAGAATAATTCTTTTCGGATCATAGCTTACTAAATGAAACTGATGCTTCCCGGTTTCTTTTGGAACGAGCTTCCCTTCCCAGGTGATGGCATAAGTTGAATCGGTTGCATAATCCGGTCTGCCTGTGTACCAGAAGATATTAATATTAGGTTCAATTAGTTCTTTGCTTAAAATCTTTTTATCAGCATCTTTATAATACTTTGCAAATAACCCCTGTTTGGCATCGTTTGTTTTGAAAAACTCCGGGCTTATCAGTTCACTGGCTTGAGGCGGAGTATGATACATATAATCTGTAACAGGACAAACCATTACGGAGGGACCAAACATAAATTGATCAATAATAGAAAATGTTTTTATATCTGAAGAAAAGTCCATCGGAAGTCCGCGCATTATTGTATAATCATTATTTGTTACCATCCACGCAAGAGAATAAATGTATGGCATTAAGCGATAACGAAGATTATCTAATTTTATTATTGGTTCTGTGAACTCTCCCATTTCCCAGATTTCTCGTGGAGTTTCAGACCCGTGAGAACGAAAAATTGGTGAGAAAGCACCGAGCTGAAACATACGTGTATACAATTCCTGGTAAGCGGGATCTTTTCCCCCCTGCATAAAAACTCCATCATAAGCACCAAGCACGAATGCACCTATGTCAAAAGTCCAGTAAGGAATACCAGACATGCAATGATTTAGCCCGGCTGCAATTTGTTTTTTATAAACTTCCCAGCTTGCACCAATATCTCCAGACCAGGTTGTTGTAGCGTTGCGTTGCTGTCCGGAGAAAGTTGAGCGTGTTAAAATATAAGCTCTTCGTTCTGATGTTTCCTCTCTCCAGAATTTATAGAGATCATCAGTCATAGCAAGAGAAAATGCATTTAAATATCTTGCCCAGGAGCCAAGATAATTACTACCCATTTTCTTTAGCTCATATTCACTCGATTCTTTTGTCATTGCATTAACAACATCTGGTTCAGTCGAATCGATCCACCAGCCATCGAGCCCTTTTGAATAAATACCACTCTTCAGATATTTCCAGTAAAGCTTGTTTGCCTCAGGGTTGAATGCATCATAATATTTGAATCCTGCCCACCCAACCGGTTTGTAAAGAAATCCATGTTTCATCATATCCGCATAAATTGGCGTAGCAGGACCTAGTGCAGGCCAAATAGAAATTATAATATGAAAGTTCATTTCGTGAAGACTGTCGCACATTTCTTTTGGGCGAGGGAAGAGAGTTTTATCAAAGAACATTCCGCTCCAGTTTTGTGCACCATTCCAATAGTCCCAATCCTGTATCATATTATCAATTGGTATCTTCAGCCTGCGATATTTTTCTGCAACACTCATTAATTCAGCCTGAGTGTCGTAATGTTCTTTACTTTGCCAGTAACCATAAGCCCATTTACCATACATAGGAGCCTTTCCAGTAAGATCTCTATACCCGGAGATAACTGAATCCATATTCTCACCGTAAACAAAATAGTAATCTATGTTGTTGCCAATATCCGACCAAAAGGAGGCTATGCTTTTATTATCTTCTCCCGCATTTTGCGGGATGCTGTCGCAAAAAATTGTTTTCGAATAATTATCCCAGAGAATTCCATAATTTTTCGTTGAAATTAGAAAAGAACTGGAAGCTCCAACGTTAGCCTGTGCAAGTGAAATCTTTTTTCCCCGGTAATTGAAATAACCGTCTGTTTGTTCTCCCAATCCGTAGATTCCTTCGTCTTTTGTCAATTCAAACTTTTGGCTGATCGTAAATCCCGAATCAGAAAAATAAACAACGGGTTTAAAAGACACTTCTCCTTTTTCTTTAAGTAAGATATTTTTATCCGTGGTTAAGAATTCAACGTTGACACTATTTTTCGATACAATTAAAAACAGTTTAGATGATTTAAGAAGAACCTCGTTATCATTTTCTTCTATCTTAATTTCTAAATTTTCTGTACTCTTTTTAATAACGGATAAACTCAGTTTATCGGAAGTACCTTCAGGAACCCATTTTGTGATTCGTACAACTTTATCATTATAAAATTGAACTTTTAGATTGAGTTCTGTAGTTTTCAACTCGATACCGTTTTTAATCATCTTTACCTGGGCAATTGTTGATTGAGATTGAAAACTGATCAGCAGAAAGAATAAGATTGTAGAAGTACAGATTTGCTTTTTCATTTGCATAGCCTTTTATAACGCAGAATGGATTAAAATTTTATTTGAATTATCCCCTTTATTATTCTCATTTGAGTGATATCACTTTTCTGATTTTAAAAAAAATCCCGGCTGAATCTCCAGTTTATCCTTACTTCAACAGCATCATTTTCTTTGTAATTACTATATCTTCAGTATGTAATCTGCAGAAGTAAATACCGCTTGATAATTGGTTACCTTCGAACGTAACATCATATCTTCCCGCATTTTGAACAGAGTTTACCAAAACCGAAACCTCTCTTCCAAGTAAATCATAAACTGAAAGGCGAACTTTACCCTTACTTTTTATTTCGTAATGAATCCTCGTATCGGGATTAAACGGGTTAGGATAATTCTGAAATAATTCAATTTTATCCGGTAATTCTTTTTCGTCCTTAACTGACGTTGAAATATCATCAGTGCCGGGCGAGCCATGAATATTATACGAAACTCTCCAGTTCGAAGGATCATTTAAATTACCAGTTGGGTTATTTTCAGTTGTGACCAGAGAGTATCCTTCACCGTCAGGTGTTGCGGGCCACGGGGTTTCCTCACCATAGCTTACAGTAAAAATCGTATCACTTCCTAAAGTTACCAAGGTTATCGTTTCCCCACCGTTACTTAATTGTCCTAAGTATTCTCCAAAAGGATAGAAATTATATCTTTCATTAAACTCCTCCTTATTCGATGCCAGGACAATAAACTGGGAAGGATTTATAACCGTACCGGTGGGAAAAGTGAAATCTATTCCATCAGCAAAAAATACTTGTGAAAGATTAATTGGAGCAGAACCGGTATTCTTCAATTCAATAAATTCATATTCGTTATCGCTAATAGTATCTGTTCCGGATACATTATCTAATGGATGATAATGAATCTCGGTGATTTTAAGATTATTAATTTCTTCGCCCGTAAATAAAATAATCTCGTGAAGAGCACTCCATATATCCCCATTTTTAATACGTGCTTTTATAACTGCGGTTGTGTTAACAGTTAATTCAATTTCGTCCCCGCCATCAGCGGAAGAAGCGGAGATTTCGCCACCAATACTCCTCGGATCACTATTGTCGACTGTATAAAAAATTGCCCCTTCAGTATTGTTAGGATTCATCAACTTCAATTTATATCCCGGCTCAATCTCCAAACTTCTGTCTATAATTTCCATTTCATTGTTGTAAAATAGAGGCGGGTCAATATCAGGATATAAATTAACATCTTTTAGTTGATTAAAAACAATGTTCGTTCGAGAAGGAAAATAATGTTCAGCAATATCATCCACTGCCCACTTCCAGTTATCGTCTTTGTTCATAGGAGGTTCGTTGTAACTGTCTCCCCACCTGGCTGATTCACCTATTATTGCCATTTCAATTTCGTGTGCCCGTGAAAGAAACAATTCCTTTGCTTTTTCCGGCGTCATATAGCCAAGATTGAAAAAATGTTTATAAACATGATCCGCAAAACGGATTCTATACTCTGCATTGTCTGATAGCCTGAAGTGAAGCCATTGGGGATGAAAGCCTGAAAAGCTCGATACTGTCATTTTATAGCCGCCACTAATGTTTCCTATGTTTACACGGTTTTCGTTCAAACCTATTCCAGGACCTTCACCGCCTGTAGTTCTTAAACTATGTTCGGCATCATGAGCAAAAAACCTGAAACCTTCATTACTGTTTCTGTTGTAAATACCGTAAAAATTGTTTGCACTTTTATTTTGCCCGAATTTAGATGTTGGACTATCGAAATTTCCCGCATAAAAAATTACTAACATATAATCTATCAGGTTATCAATATCAACAAGAACATTATAGCCCGGATTTGATGTACCGTCTGAATTTAAGCCTTGCAGCCTGAAATAGTTTGAGTTATTCTGAAATCCTGAAACACACAAATTCCAAATAACCTGATAGGCATCAAGATTGCCGTCTGTAGATTCTATGCTATAATTATCTCCATTTTTAACTACATCATAATCTTCAACACTACCGCCAAAATAACTTACAGCAAACCTGGCTTCAGGACGTTCCTGTGTTTGAAACAGACCCCAATAATAACCATCAATGTAAAGGTGATAATACCTGCTTTTTGTATAAGGCTGACCAATTTTACCCTGCAAGTCACGGGAAAATACATCGCGGTTCATTGTGTTATATTCGCCCTGATGACCGGGGTAACTCCATGAATAGTTTTGACTGGTTCGTAAATCTACTTTATCAAATTCATCAACGCCTTCATCGCCAAACAGGGGATATTCCAGTTTACCATTGCCATATTCGTTTCTGAAAAATAATCGAAATGCATGTTTTGGATTTTCGTTATGTCGGCTCCAACCTCCGCGGATGCGGATTCCTGCATTGATCTGGAAACCTTCACTTCCGTCTGGGTTTATCAGCTCAACAGAAACGGGTCGCTCCCATTCAATGCCATCAGACATTGCGTTCATGTAAATTCCGCTACCAGGGTCGAATAAATTTTTGATGTCTGTTGCAATCGAGATTGTAGGAATTGCTAATAACGCATCGTCAATCAAACTTGAGTAACGAGAATCATTAAGCACATTCGGGTCCATACCGTAATCAATATACTGACCAGAAGTCGAAGGATTTGGCCAACCAGTTCCCGGTTTTACTCCATCAGGTGAAAGCTCGCCTATCTTGTTAAGAAATAAATAAGTATTGGTAATTGACTCGCTCAAGGAATTATCGGGTGCGAGAGTACATGCTCTAAGAATTACGCCGGGTGTTTTCCCGCGTTCACCGTATGAAGCATCAGGATCAATATTAATCGTAGCAGGTGAATCTTGTATCATTGCCGTTAGTGAAGTTACAGGATCGGAGCCATCCAAAGTATATTTTATTATTGCGCCATCTGTTTGGGATGTAACTACAACATCGAAGCTGTTCTCGTAAAATCCCCGGCTGAAAGAAAACTCAGGGGCTTCAGGGTTTGTTTGTGGTTTTAAAGTCTCGAGACCAGATAAAATACAAAAGAAGAAAAATATCAACGCCGGAAAAGTATTCTTACTAATCATTAAATTTTCCCTGTTTTGCCTTCAACAATACGCATAATTAACTGTAATTAATATACCAAACATCGTGCTAATCTTACAGGGGAAAAATATATCAAAAACCGGTAAATTCTTAGTTAGACTATTTTATTCCAAGTTTGTTACACATACGGTAAAAATTTGAAGGGGCTATACCTAAAGATCTTGCAGCTTCTGATTCGGATTTGGTCTTGCCTTTTACATAATTAATATATCTCCACCTAAAAATACTTTCCATTTCTTTCCATGTTAGAATTTTCTCTCCGAACCAGAATTCCGGACCGGTGACGGTGCCAATTTTTTTTGAACCCAAAGCGCTTAATATATCGTCTTTTTTTATTTCGCCCTCACAAGAAATTAAAACTCTTTGAATAACATTTTGTAACTGTCTTATATTACCGGGCCATTCATAGGACTGTAATACCTCGAGGGCATCACTTCTTATTATTGGTGTAACTACAGACATCTGGTTACTGAACTTGTTTATAAAATATTCCGTGAGGAGAGGAATATCTTCAATTCTTTCACGTAAGTTAGGAGTATATATATAAACAACATTTAAGCGATAATATAAATCTTCCCTAAATTTCTTCATCTCCACAGCTTTTTCCAGATCAATATTAGTTGCAGCAATAACCCTTACATCAACTTTTACTTTTTCTACTCTTCCAATTTTATCGAGCTCCCCCTCCTGTAATACTCTTAAGAGTTTAACCTGTGAGGACATGGATAATTCATCAATTTCATCAAGGAAAATTGTACCGTTATTTGCAACTTCAAAGAGCCCTTTTTTTGGGTTTACAGCTCCGGTAAATGAACCTTTCTCGAATCCAAATAATTCGCTTTCTATTAAGTCTTGTGGAATACTGCCGGCGTTTACAGTAACCAGATTTTCATATTTCCTTTTGCTTAAAAAGTGAATGTGGGTTGCAACTAACTCTTTACCTGTTCCCGAAGCTCCGGAAATAAGAACCGTTGCATCCTGTTGGGCTGCTTTTTCAATTTGTTTGATCATCCTTGTAACTGCAGGAGACTTGCCTATAATTTTTTTGCTACTAAGTATCTTGTTAATCGATTGGTTTAATTGAGTATTTGATTTTGATTTTTCTAATTTAAGACGCCTGTTCTCATAAGCATTTAATATGGATAGAAGGAGATCGGTGGGTTGATAAATAAATTCTTTGATGTCCGCAGGATATTTTGTACAGAACCACATTGCACCGGCTTGTATTAACCTGTTGGCAAATTCAAAATCGGTTACGTTTATAGTCATTTTAGTTATCACGATGATCTGTATAAACGGATCGATTGTTTTTATTTTTCGTATTAACTTTTCACCGGTTAGAGGTCCGACGATCTGATAATCCATAATAATAACATCATAATCTTCTTCATTCTCCGACAAAAGCTTGAGTGCCGATTGTCCGTCTGCAACTATTCTTTTAATTATCACCCTATCGTTGAAAGGTTCTAAAGTTCGTTTTATACGGTTTACGTCGTAGGATTCATCTTCGATCAGAAGAAGGTTTATAGCTTTATCGAATTGCATTAAACACTCCTGAACATTTTAAAGAGTAATGTTTTCGGATTTTGAAAATAATTACCCAAATAATATTTATATATAAGCCTAATATCTTATTTTCTAAACCCCGTTTCAAGTTTCAAGCATAAAGATTTCATTATGGTTAATGTTTTAAGAATATAGTAATCCTGCTCCCGCCGCTTTCACGATTGGCTGCGTCAAGTTCCCAACCGCACCTTTTCGATATTTCATATGCCAGATAACAACCATAGCCGCAATTTTCACCTTCTTCTTTTGTAGATATATTTTCCAAGAATATGCGTTTAACACCAAATTCATTCTTAATCAATAAATCAGGAAGTATTCCCTGTCCGTTGTCTTCAATTGTTAAAGTTGAACACTTTTCCATCTCGTTATAACTAGTCCCTATTGTAACAATAATAACATCTTTATTGGAATGATCAATCGAATTTTGAATCAAAGGTTCAATAACTTCCCAAACCACAAATTCATTTACCGGAATACACGGTAAACTTTCATCCAGATTAAATTTAAATTCAATATTTTTAACGGGAAATGATATTCTTAAAAAAATGTTATTAATAATAAACCTTAACAACTCGTTTAAATTAGTTCTGAAAGCCTGGTTCCGCATGGTCTGTATCGGCGGGCTGTACCATTTCATGTCGTAGATAACACGCGATATAAAATTTGCATATTTTGAAACTCTATATTTGATTTCTTTGATATTGGTTTCGTCAACATTTTCCAGGTCCTCATTAATAAATCCCATCACTTTTTCTGCTTTATGATGAGTGTGATAAATTCTTTTAGTAAACAGGTGTTCTTTTTTCTGGGCAATATGTTCCTGCAAATGCGTTTCTCTTTCTTTATACAATAATTCACGTGCCTCGTCTCTTTCGCGCAACGTATATGTCGATATATAAAACATAGCCAGCAGTCCGGTTAAAATGAGTGAAGAAAAAACCAATATAGTTTTGTTAAAACTTGATAAAATCTGCTGGCTGATAAATGAAACATCCGGGTGAATTTTTAAATATACCGCACCGCTGTATTCTCCATAAGGAACTAATGGTACATAAACGTGAAATATATTTTGTTCTTCCTGAAAGCTGGTAATCAATTCAGATTCTATCATGTTACTATGAATGCCTGCATACCTCGTAACAGCTCTGTGATAAGAGGAATTTATAAATGTATCCGATACCTCGCGATTATAAAAGTAAGCATAAAGTGCCTGACCTAAATCCATAGCTACAAAACCATTGTTATGGGGAAGAATAACGCACATTTCCTCCACATTTCGTTTCATTAAAGGCTGTTTTAATATACTGTTCAAAGCATGTATTATATTTCTCTCCCTGTTAACTTTATCTTCGCTGTTATCGAGTGGGTCGGATTCAAGGAGTAATTCCAGCGATGTAGTTGTGAGGTTACCGATTTGTTCGGCAGAATTTTTTTTGTACCAATCCATTGTATCGGAGAGAAGACCGCGTAAAGTATTTTGCTGCAGGTGTGATACAAACACCTGGAAAATAATCAGGATTATAAATATGACCAGTATGTGCTTCCAACCGAACTGGATATGTTTAAGTTTCTTTAAGAATTTCATTGATTATCCTCTCCCGGTTATTTTATAATTATCTTTTCATTATTGATTTGCTTAGTTGCCCGGGCTAAAGCCTCATCAACAGTAATCTCATTCTTTAATGCTTTATGAAAAGAATGTGACAAAATTTCTGATAGCCTGGTATAATTTTCCAGAAACGGACGATGTTTCCCCCAGGATAATAATTTTTGAATTTGAGCTAATTCTTCATGTTTTTCCAGGTACAAACTATCAGTGTAAACTTCTGTGTTGATAGGCAAATATCCTCCCATCTCATATAAAATTTGCTGGTTTTCTTTCTGGAACATAAAATTAATAAACTTGAGTGCTTCTTCTTTTCTGTTTGAAAACTTTGAAACCATTAAACTCCATCCTCCAAAAACACCGGAGGTATTGCCTCCTTTATTATGAGGCAGCGGGGCGATCTCCATGTTTGAAATATTCGAGGTATCTTTTAAAAACCCTTTGTATTGCTTATGAAAACCTATCCAGCCTCTTAAAAAAACAGCATTATTATCGTTAGCATAAAGGTAACTGTTATATTCATCGAACCTTGTTACTTCGTAAGGGGAAAATTTATAGTTATAAATAAAGTCGACCAGCTGCTTTAAAGCTCTTTTTGCAGCCGGGTCATTTAAATTTATTTTATTCTTACCAAAGACATTCGCACTTTCTTCTACCGAAAGCATCTCCTGGAAGCAGCATAGCATTCCCTCAAAATCGCCTCCGGTAAAAACATAGTAAGGTCCTATATGAGATTTAAAGTGTTTCCCGAGTGAGATAAATTCATCCCACGTAAGAGAATTTTGTATTTTTTCTTCAATGGCATTTCCATCCGGCATACTTTGTATCAAATCTTTACGATAATATAAAACCCCGATATCTAAAAACAGTGGGAAAGCCACTAAATTATTATTATGGTAACAAGCCCTTAACGCCATTTGATTCACTTCAGTAAGTGTTCTCTCATCGAAACTTCTATCCATGGTATACCCCCATTTAGCAAAACGCGGTATCCAAATCAGATCGACAGCAAAGATATCAATTCCATCTCCACGGCTCCTTAAAGAACGTGTTAATATTTCTTTTCTATCATTCGTAGTGAAATGATAAAAAGGCAGATTTATCGGTACTACCTCAATCTGGTTCTTATATTTTTCATTAAACTTCTTAATAATTTTAAGATGTGCCTCTGAGATATTATCAATATAGTAGAGTTTTTTTATGCTGGTTTCGGAGGACATGTCTATTTGAAACGGTAAGTAAATAAAAAAGATAATTGAGATTACAGAGATTAGGATTGTAATAAACCAAATTGGAGATTCTTTTATCTTAGATGTCTTTTCCAATTTTTGCCTTCCTTAATTTGAATTGTGTTACTGTTAAATCACAGATGAATAATTGTATTTAAATTTTCACCAGGCAATAATATACGCCTTATATTAAATTGATAAAACTATATAATTATTATAAATAAATTCGGGAATAAGTTTCTCTTTAAGCATAAGAATTTATAGCATAAAAATTGAAATGAATAAAAAGTTTCTCAATTTATAAGTTAATGTATCAATGAACAAAGAAAACATTTTATCTGAACTTTTATATAGCCTTAAAGACGGCATTCTAAAAAATTGGTACCCGTTGATTCTTGATGAAGAATCAGGAGGATATTTTTCCAATATTGGTTATGACTGGAAAGTTCTTCCCGAGCAGGATAAAATGATAGTTACCCAGGCTCGCCATGTATGGACTTTATCAAAAGTTACTCCATTTTTAGATGAGAAAATTTTTAGAGACTATGCTTACCACGGTTACAGGTTTTTGAAAAGCAAAATGTGGGACAATGAGTATGGCGGGTTCTACCAGATGAGAAATAGAGCAGGGGAGATGTCGGATTATAACGGTTATTTTGATGAGAAAAGAATGTATGGCAATGCTTACGGCATATTTGCCCTGGCGGCTTTATACGAGTTAACCGGTGATAATGAAGTATTAAATTTTGCCAAAGAAGCTTTTGGCTGGTTAGAAAATAACTCTGCCGATAAAAAAGACAACGGTTATTTCCAGTTTTTAACAAGGAAAGGAATTCCATATAATAAAAGTTCAGAATACAAAACCAAAGCTTCTGATGCAGTTGAAGTAGGATACAAAGATCAAAACTCGTCCATTCATCTTTTAGAAGCATATACGGAGTTATACAATATCTGGAAATCTCCTGAACTTTACGAGAGATTAAAAAATATTTTATTCTTAATCAGGGATGTTATTACAACTGAAAAAGGATACCTGAATCTTTTCTTCGATGATAAATGGAACCCGGTTTCTTTCAGAAATGCGCCTGAAGAAATAAGAAAAAAGAATTATGGGTTAGATCATGTTTCATTCGGGCACGATTATGAAACTGCTTTCCTGATGCTCGAAGCTTCTCACGCACTTGGATTAAAAAATGATATTACGACATTGAAAAAAGCGAAAAAAATGATTGATCATGCAATTGAAAATGGTTGGGATAATTCAAACGGCGGTTTTTTTGATGAGGGTTATTACTTTGAAGAGAATGGCAAATCCCGCGAACGGGACAAGTGTGAAATAATAAAAGATACAAAAGTCTGGTGGGCACAGGCTGAAGGGTTAAATGCGCTTCTCCTCTTTTCAAAAATTTTCCCTGGTGAGAAAAAATATTATGAGCTTTTTCTACAGCTTTGGGATTATATAAAGAAATATTTGATCGATCATGAAAACGGGGATTGGTATTGGGGTAGTCTAGAGAAAGAACCTTTTTACATAGCAGAACCTAAAGGAACGATATGGAAAGGAACTTATCACACCGGCAGAGCCCTGATGAATTGTATTAAAATGTTAGCTGACGAAAATTTTGAATTGATGAAAACAAATGATGAGTTCAAAAAAGGAAAAGGTCATTTTGATGAGTTTATAAAACACTGGCAGAAGGTTGCAGGGATTTGATAAGTTTTTAGAATTGTAGTTCCAGGCTTGCTGCTATGTGATTTCCGTTAATCTTAGGTAATCACTTTTCTTAATCCTGTCTTTTATTTTTTCAACAAGTTTTTGAAGTGTTTCCCGCCTGTTATTAACAGATATTAAAAGGAAAATGGAAAAGTCAAACCTATCAAGGTTTTGTTGATAACGCAGATTTTTATCAACTGTAACAAAGAAATCGAAACCGTTTAATGCAATAAGTTCTAACAACTCACTATTTTTCTTCCCTGTCCACCCCATATCCCGAACAGTTTTTACCTCAAAGTCTGGCCCGAAGTCAACTTTAAGTTTTCGAGGAAGATTCTCATCTAATAAAAGTTTCATTGAGAATTTTTTCTGTCGTTAAAGTTTTTTTTGCCATCTTCAGAACTTCAACAACCTGATCCTGGCTTACAGTTGGAAAGTCATCAAGAAACTCCTCTAAAGTCTCTCCACTTTCAATGTAGTCAAATAGTGTTTGAATTGGAACACGTGTCCCATTGAAAACAGGAGTTCCTCCCATAATCTCGGGGTCAATATTTACTGCTCCATATTTCATTTTCTTACCTGATTAATTTTAAAACAATTTACATAAATATGTGCTCAGTTTAAAACCAATATTTATTAGAAAGGTGCGAGTGAAGCCTTGAGAAAGAGCCCTTTTACCGGACAGAACTGAAAGGAAGTATCTGGATTAGTCAGTTGACTAACTGGAAGGAACTTACCACACAGGAAGGGCTTTGATGAATTGCATTAAGATGTTATCTGATGATGAGTTTTCTTTTATGAAAACCTGTGATGGATTTAGGAAAAAGAAGAATAGTTTTGATAATTTAATAGAACACTGGAAAAAAGCCCTAATTCTCCCGAAGGGGGACTTTAATCTCTTTTTAGTATAAAAAATCTCTTTGATTATTCATTTTGACTTTTTTCTTTGATATCCTTTCCAGAGGCTTGACAATCCAACACCGGCTGCAACTGCTAGACTAGACTGTAATACAATCTTGATTAAATCAATTTCGTGTAGAAATAACGCAATGGTGCAGAATAAGAAAATTACAGATACAAGAAAAATGAGAGTTCTGACCGTTCGTTTATGTTGGGTATCTTCAACAACAAGTTGCTTGCTCTCCACTTCAGTTTTCTTAAGGAGGTAGTCCGTCCCAAACTCAAAAGCACGGTCAGATAAATTTTTAACCATATCAACAATCTTTTCAACGTTTTTTATACGTTTGTCAAATTCTTCAATCTCAACCTTTACAGGCAAAGCACCTTCTTCAGAATTCTTAGATTCGTTTGCTTTCTGATTCGTTTCATCCTGATTTTCCGACATAATCTGTCTTTCTTAGAATTATTAAATCAATAGTAGCTTAATAATAATTATGCCTAGGCACATAAGTCACATTAGCTCATCAAGGAAGATTGAATTTTATTGGATTATTTATTTGATCTGGTTTTATTTATCGGTTAGCTTATTCTTCTTAGAACCCGCAGGGATAAAGTAAAAAATTTGGTTTTAATCTCAATAGCTCAATTAAAAATTGCAGTCCAGTCTCAAAGAACTTGCTTAGCTTTTTGCCAACCTGCATCCATTGATCGCCTGATTGAAGGCTGCGAAAAATCAAGTGTATCATCGAGTAATTCATCAGGTTCAATTATTTTTAGTGTGTATTCTCTGTATGCTGAGCCATCATCCTTCGTTAAAGTGAAACCTTTTTCGTGTGCCTGCCTGACCAACTTATTGATTCTGTCAAACTCCTCAACGTCCTCGGCAAGGATTTCGTTCAGAGCAATATCAATTGACCGCTTTGTTATTTCGATAATGTTATTATTTGACTTTGGTTCAGCCTGTGGCTTTCGGGGATTACAGTTGATTACAACAATAACTTCAGGATTGAACTCTAATACATCCCCAAGTGGACTCGTGTTTCGCAGCCCACCATCAATAGCTGCACTAAGAAAGGGTGGTTTATTTTCCCGCGTCCAAATGATCGGCATAACTGTCGATGCAAGGACTACTTGCTTAAACAACGAGGAATTATCAATGTACGGAGGTTTCGAAGGGTCAGCCATAATATATTCCCCTGATAATAATGAGACGTAACCAATCCTGAGCTGCGTTTTGATTTTGGATGGATCAATTTCTTTCTCAATCATTTTACGCAAGGGATCATTGCCATAAAACGATTTAGCGCCAAAGATGATTTTAACGATCGACCAAAACTTTAATCCTCCGGTATATACCTGATCATTTGAGATTGTTTTCCAGATTTGCTCAAGCCGCTGGTATTGTTCGGATGCGATCATAACTCCGTTAAGTGCGCCAACAGATACGCCAGCAATGATATTCCATTTGTAGCCTTTTTGTTCACGGGCATACTTTTCAGCCATTACCTCGAAAGCGCCTTTAGCGCCTCCTCCACTTAAAACAAGTGCTGCTTCAGGCATAATTTCCTCCTTATTTTATTTTACAAGTCGTGCTTCCCAACTCTAAAGAAGCATTGGTGGGTATTGTATGTACAAACCTTTTAACAATGCCGGGCGATCCTGTTATAAGTTATTTAATATAACAGTGTAATGTTTTTGGTTGTACATTTTATTTTTCTTCCGGTTCCTCTTTCTTTTCCACTGCTCTGCCTCCGAAGTAAAATCCGGTTATAGCAGCTAAAAGCCCTGCAAGCATGCTCAAGACATTGTTGACAATTTGGGAATTATCCTTATCCATTGGAGAGCCTTCAAATAATAATAAATGAAACACAGCAATACCCAAAATCAATATTACAGTTAAAGCAATGATGGCACGAGAAAGACCTGGTATACCCGGAGGTGCTTTTCCACTTTCTTTAACAAATTCCTTTAGTTCATTTAACGTTAATTTATCGAGGGATGCTTTTTCTATTAAAATGATCCGCATCTTATTTTGCGATCTATATGCCAAAAATATATCGAGGATCTCGGGAATGGTTGCAAATAACGCAACTACCAACACATAAATTAGAATTGTATCCATCTTAGCACCTATAATTTAATATTACGATTGTAGTATTTAGAATCACACTATGTTGCCTAGCAAAATGTCGCTTCAGGTATCATATATTGGCGAAATTGCCAAAGCACTATTGATTAAGTGTCAGCTTACCCACTGAACAAATTCTCCGGTTGGAATGCCTCCAGTAAACCTTCGGCACATAAGTTACATTTGCTCAGCAAGCAAGATTGGATTTATTGGATTATTTATTTGGTCTGGTTTTATTTATAGGTTAGCTTATTTTAATTATCCCGCAGGAATAAAGTAAAGAATTTTGGTTTTAATCTCAATAGAATTTACTAAGTGGTTAAGAAAAATTATAATAAACAATTCCCAAGTCCATAGAATGATTGATATTCTTTTACCTTTCAAGTCTTGGACAGATGAGACGAGAATTTGTGATTTATTCTTTGTTAATTATTCCTTACTTTTACCTACAAGAAAGATTTATTTTATTCATTTAAAAGGGGTTATGATATGTTTAGAGTTACTTCATCAGCAGTCGGATTTGAAGCTATAAAAAATCTTCAGATTGTTGAAACGGTTTTATTATTAGCTGGTTCGGTATTCCTTCAATTTATTATTCATCTTATACCTTCTACCGGTACGCCTTTAGGCGCTGTTCTGTTGGCAATGTTTTACGCTCCATTAATTGCAATCATTTTTTTCAGGATTCATGTTGCATTAGTAGTTGGTCTGTTATCCCCAATTATTAATTATTTAGTGACAGGTGCTCCTAAAGCTGAATTGTTGACATTAATGACAGTTGAATTAGTAGTATTTACAGTGCTATTATACTTTTTCTTAAATATCAATGGAATAAAAAAAATTAGTGCATTGTTAGCTGTTCTAATTGCACTATTGATCTCTCCTTCGATATTATCTTTGATTGATATTGCTCAAACTAATAATATTATCCAATCCATTACTTTAGCAGTCCCCGGCATAGCAATATTATCTCTGTTAAATTATTTTTTGCTTCGGTATAAAGAATAGTTAATGATCGATCTTTCATTTAAGCAAATATGTGAGAGGATAAATAAACTAAATCTCCCGCATTTTGATCTTGTAGTTGGAATTGCAGAAGGGGGCATCGTTCCTGCGAGTTTGATCGCTTATAAACTGGGAATTGATTTAAGAATAATAAAAATCAATTACCGTAATAATCAGAATAAACCTATCTATGATGAACCGGTAATTCTTTCACAAGAGAAAATGTTTGATAAAAAAATTTTAATTGTTGATGATGTATCGGTTTCCGGGAAAACCCTTGAAACTGCTATCCGGGTTTTACGGGATAATTCTATTACTACACTTACTTTAAAAGGAAAAGCCAACTATGTATTATTTCCTGAGATTACCGAATGCGTTAACTGGCCCTGGAAACTCCATCCGAAAGAAGAAACCGTTTAATTTTTCCAAAATATATTTTTTATTTTTTCTGATAAGTATCTTTCCTCAGAATAAAAATGTACTGGCTCAGGATAGTATTAAAACTTATATTCTGGAAGAAACTGTTGTTACGGGTACGAGGTTTGAATTGCATAAAAGTAAATTGCCTTTAAGTATTTCCGTTATAAATTCTGCCGACCTAGAAAAAATTCACGATATAAACGTTCTTCCATTAATTAATAATTCAGTCCCCGGGTTGTTTTTAAACAACAGAAATATATTAGGCTATGGAGTTGGTCCACTGTCATCTGGGCAAATAAGTATCAGGGGGATTGGAGAAGGTCCGAACTCCGGCATACTTGTTTTAGTGGATGGACAGCCGCAATTTATGGGAATCTTTGGACATCCTATAAATGATTCCTACCTCAGAACAAATATTGAAAAGATAGAAGTAATTCGTGGTCCTGCTTCTTTATTATATGGTTCTAATGCTTTAGGCGGGACTATTAATTTAATTACAAAGCAGTTGGAATCTGAAGGATTATCTTTGCATTCATCACTTTCTTATGGTTCATTTAATACATCAATTGCCTCAGGTACAATAGGATATAAAAAAGACAACCTGAGTTTCGTAACTTCCATAAGTGGTGTAGGAACAGATGGTCATAGAAAAGATGGTGACGATAATTTCAGAAGCAGTTCCGTCTTTTCGAAACTTACTTACTCCTTTAGTCAAAATTATCATCTCAGTTTTGATGGTAATATAACAGATTCAAAGTTCTATGAACCCGGACCTGAAAGTGCATTCAAAAAAAATCAGTATTACAATTATCTTCGCGGAAGAGGCGCTCTCTCTTTTGAAAATGATTTTGATATTACTGAAGGTGCATTAAAACTTTTTTATAACTATGGCAATCATAATTTTTTTGACGGCTGGCGATCGAATGATAATATGAGAGGAGTTACAGTTTATCAAAGCGTAAAATTTTATGATGAAAATATTTTTACAGGCGGAGTCGAGTACAAGAATTATGGAGGCAAAGGGGAGAATGCGAATATTCCGGCTCCGGCTGCGATAGGTTTAAATCAAAACCTGTCTGTAGATGAATTTGAAGGTTATGGAATTTTACAATTTACTTTTTTTGAAAACCTGAATCTAAGTTCAGGGCTAAGGTTTACAAATAATTCTGTTTACGGTTCTGAATATACACCTCAGTTCGGTTTATCATATATAATTAACAGCACTACAGTAATTAAAGGAAATGCAGGCAAAGCTTTTCGCAGCCCGACTGTAGCCGACTTTTTTTTATTCCCCGTTTCAAATGAAAATCTTGAACCCGAAAGAGTATGGACTTACGAGATCGGCATATCTAAATTTTTCTTCGGGCATTTTGTAAAAAGTGAATTAACGTTTTTTTATCTGGATGCAGATAACATTATACAGGCTATTCCTTCTGCGCCGGGTATGAAAAAAATAAATACAGGCAGTTTTAATAATAAAGGAATAGAGTTGATGTTATCAGTTTTGCCGGGGAATCCTTTCAGATCTACTTTGAATTATTCTTATCTTATTACAAGTATAAAACTTCCTTATGCCCCGGAACATAAATTAAACATCCACCTGGAATACAATTTCAACATATTCACAGTAGCCTCCGATATTCAGACCATAATCAATTTATATACTGCAGGCTCATTAAGAAAACAAAACTACACACTGCTTTCCTTGTCTGCAGATGCAGGATTAACAGAATGGTTGTCTCTCTTTGTAAAAGGAAATAATCTTACCGATAAAAAATATTACATCGATGAAGGATACCCCTCGCAAGAAATAGCTTTTTGGACTGGTATCAGGTTAAAATATTAGATAAAAAAGTCCCGGCAACTGACCGGGATTAATTTTTCAGGCAGTGATTCGAAACATTACTTCGATATAAAATTTTTAAAGCCTGAAGACTGCAGGATTTGACCGCTGCTGTCAACAATATATGCTTCAACATTTTCTAAACTTTCAGCCAGTTCAAGTCCTTTGGCAGGACCAAGAACAAAAATTCCTGTTGCAAGTGCATCTGCTGTAAGATTGTTATCTGCAATAACAGTAACACTCTGACATTCTGATGCAGGAAATCCATTCTTTGGATTTATAATGTGATGATACCGTCTTCCATTCTCTTCAAAATATTGTTCGTAATCACCCGATGTAGCAACAGCTTTTCCATGCAATTTTAATTTTTCAAGAATTTGTCCGGCTATTCTTGGATGTTGAATACCAATTGTCCAGTCATCACCAATTCCTCTGATCTCACCACCGGTATTTACCAAAGCATTTGTTATCCCTGATTGTGCAATTACTTCAACCGCTTTATCTGCTGCATATCCGGCTGCCACGGAGCCAAAATCAAATTTTACTCCGCCAGGTTTTTTTAGTTTATTCTTGTCAGGAAAACCTACGTATTCCCATCCTGAATTTTCAAGTGCTTTAGTAATTTCTTCTTGATTCGGGATAGCCGGATTATCTTTACCAAATCCCCAGGTTGAAATTACTGAACCAATGCTAATGTCGAATGAGCCTCTGCTAAGCTTCCAGAATGAATCGCATTTCTGTATTAATCCAAAAATTTCTTCATCAATATTTATTATTGAATCACAGCTGTTGTTTATTTTACAAACCGAACTTTCACTATCATAAATTGAAAGTAATTTATCTATGCGTTGAATTTCATTAAATGCATCTGAAATTACCGCATCAGCCTTCCGGTCATCGGAATCGCGGATTTGAATCTCAACAATTGTTCCCAGCAGAAATTTTGAGCGTTTGATAGTGCTAATTTCCTCGTTCAGTTTTTCGGCAACAAAAAATCCAATAATGAAAAAAACAATAAATCCCAGATATGAATAAACCTTTTTCATTACCTCTTCATTTTTGTAATTCAAGTTATGCACGGTGTCGTAATCCTAATCGTACTCTTAATCGCCTTAAAATCGAGTAAGATTAAGATTACGATTAAGGAAGTCCCTGCATAAGGTGGCTAAGTAATTTGTTATAAAACAGAATCTGTGGTTTTAAACTGTTTCTATTCTTATCAATACTTTATTCGGTGCACATGCTATTAGTTTACCGGGTTCAGAAATAAATCCGGAATGTCTGCAAATCTGGTGTTTGCATGAGGCAGTATGTATATGCACTAACCCGTTTTTTATAGCAACACCGGTTTTACCCTGCGGACCATTAACAACAATATTCTTATAGGAATTATTCAGATTAATTCTTTCAGCAATTCCTTTTTCGTTTTCAATAACTACAACTTTTTCTTTAGTATTGAATAACCGGGAAATTAAATCTCTTTTCCTGTATTCAGCAGTAAAAATATACTCAGCTTTCCTGTTTTTAATTTTTGATCTGATTTCTGTAAACATCCGGTTAAAATCTGTTTCAGGATTAAAGATTTTGTTTGTGTTATCGCATATCAAAATATCAGAACTTATTTTTTCATTCAGCTTAACAATGCTGATTGATGTATTACTGCCTGAAGATGACGTACTAGGAAGAGCCTGAGAAATTATCTTATGCCATCTTTCTTCAGCAAGAATTACAGGAGTACCGGAATTTACTTTATGCTGAAATGATGATACAAGTGACTTCACTACGCTATCATCTGCAGGAATAAAACCATAAACTGTAAAGAATTCTTCTTTCCCGGAGTTTACTAACTTACCAACACCGTAACCGGCACTTAATGCTGCGGCTGTAAAACCTGATAATTTTAAAAATGAACGACGTGATATCATTTTACTTTACTCCTTAAACCGGCATAGCCGGAACCAAGATATTTAAGCACCAAAAAACAAATCCCAAAAAACAAATAAATTCCAATTAAGTAAATTCAAAATTCAAAACTCGTAATGCTGCTGGTTTGAGCTTTTTGGATTTAAATATTGAAATTTATTTGTTATTTGTTTTTTGTTATTTGGAATTTCTTTTCCATTTTACGTTTAATTTGACGACGAAGTTATTACTATATATCAGAGAAATGTCATTATCTTATTAAAACCATTTTTTTTGTTATGCTTGATCGTTCAGTAGTTAACCGATACAAATAAATTCCGCTGGGTATATTATCACCACTGAATAATACCTGGTAGTTACCAGCATTTTGTGTTTTGTCAACCAATACTTTAATAAGGCTGCCCTGGATATTAAACACTTCTAATTTCACCTTACCTGATTTTGGTATTGTATAATCAATTTTAGTTTCCGGATTATAGGGATTAGGATAATTTGTTAATTTAATTTGATAATCAATTGGTCCCTTTTGATGAACAGAAACTGACAGATTTGTTAAATATGATACTCCTTTATCGGTGGCAATCCACAGATTATTATTACTATCAACTTCTAAATCAAATATATTATTACTTATTAGTCCGTCTTGTTCTGTAAAAGATTGCCATGAAGATTTATCAGGAGATAATTTGGAAAGTCCCCCTCTTGTACCAAACCACATATTTCCATAGTTATCACGTATAATTGCCCGAACGTAATTATCTATTATACCGCTTGTAATATTATTATATCTCCCCCAGTAATTGATATCTTTAGTGTCTTCACTACCAAAATGAGTGGAAACTCCTTCTGTAGTGCCGTACCAACGAAGTGTATCATCGGTAACGTAAATAGTAAGTACAGAATCAGATGCCAATCCGCTCCAGGTCGTAATAATTTCAGATGCAGATGTGATAGCATCTATTCCATTATATTTTAATCTTTTGACACCGCCGCCCGCGGTTCCAATGTGTACCCAATTATCTGATAAAGATTTCAGTGAGTTAACTTTGCCGCTTTCAAATCCATTTTCTTCAGTAAAATTATAAACACCTGAATTCGTAATTACTGACAAACCTTTATCTGTGCCAATCCAATTATTTGATAAACCGTCCAGGTCAATCACAGTAACAGTATCCGAAACAATATTATTATTTGCTTTGGTAATGTACTGAGGATCGGAAATACTGCTGCTAGAATTAACATTCAGAATTGTTGCTCCTGAGTTTGATGCCGCCCATAATTTTTTAGAATCCAGGGGAAGAAATGATACAAAATTAAGTTTATTACTGCTTAGCCCGTCATCGGTTTTGAAAGCATTCCAAATATTGTTTTTGTATGAAGCTAATCCTGCATCAGTGGCAAACCATACTGTACTATCACTGCTGATTGTAATAGAATTAACCATGTTATCAGGCAAACCACTATTTATAGTAGTAAATGATTTCCAGGTTTGGGCAAAAAGATAATTTATATTGATACAGGTTAAGAGAATAAAAATTAATATTTTTGATTTTCCCGCAAATCGGGATTTCGTATAATTCAACATTTTATTTTATCAATATCATTTTTTTGGATTGTGAAAAAAGTTTGTTTTCTGCTTCTACTGTTATCTTATAAATGTAAACACCGCTGCCTACTGAAGCTCCTGAAGAATTTGTACTGTTCCATTCAATATTATGGTGACCCTCTGAAAGCTGATCATTTAAAAGCACTTTAACTAATCTTCCGAGTGCATCATATATAGAAAGCTTAACTTGTGCGCTTTTATTAAGGTTAAAGGAAATAGTTGTTGCCGGATTAAAAGGATTGGGATAATTCTGATTTAATTTAAAATCCATTGCAACTGGTGAGTGTTGAACAGAAGTAACCTTTCCCAATTTTATTAATTCAATTCCCTTAGCTGTTGTATCCAGGTCACGGCTGTATTGTTTATCTACAGAATTATTCCAGTGTTCATGGACACCAAGGCTGCCTAAAATTGTTCCATCATTTTCAGGATCATATTGTATCCCTTCGGGCCAATTTGCCGAATCGGCTGCTTGTTCTAAATAATCGCAAACTCCTTCCATTTGAATTACATCAACCACATTTTCATAGCTGGATGGATATCTTTCTTTTGTAAATTCAGTTCTTATAAAATCATAACCCACTGACTCAATTGCTACGGGGTCAAAGGAGGCAAATATGGATGAGGTCCAATCATTATTAAATGGTTCAGATTGAAATTTTGTAGGCGGATTTAATTCATGATCTGTACTCCATAAAGCATCCATTAAATAAACAAGGTTTTTCTTTCCCAAAATTTCATGCCCCATAAGATCAACCTGCACTCTATATAGACCGTACCCCGGCCGGGTTGTTAAGCCGGTTTCTCCGGGTTTCATCAATCCATTATGTAAATGATTTGCCCCATCTCTTGTATGTGATCCAAAATGATTTTTTGCAAACATAGTTACACCGCCTCTAACGTGACCTTTCATTTGCGGCAAATTTAGCATGTATTCCATTTCCTCATAAATCTTATAGAGTCTATCTTCATATACCGGATTCCCATTACTAACTAAAACAGTCCCTCTATCGGAATATTTTATTAGTGGGGTCGTTCCTTTTACGGCTAATTCTCTACCAAGGTTAGTATGACCGGTATGATCCAAATAATGAACGTTTGGAAATTCCGCACGTAAATATTCGTAAATATGCTGATAAATAAATTTCATAGGATCACCGATGTAAATATCTTCCTGGGCAACATTTGCGTTGTTAACAAGCTGGCGCAAAACAGATAAAATAAATGCCGGTGATGATTCTGAAAGTCCGTAATACCTGTTAACGTTACCCCACCAGCCTTCATAAACTTTTGTTAAATCATCATCGTTATAATTTCCGCTCCAGGCACTGGTTGCATTCATTTTAATGAATACTTTTTCACCGGCTTGATATCCAACTTCACCTTTTCCTCTGGTATTATTATGAAATTTGAATATTGCATCCCATGCTTCAGAGTCAGATGTTTTTCCTGTTAATGACTGAATTGCTTGTGAAAGCATTTGGTCAATTACATCCTGATTGTTGTTCTTTGGTTCAAAGTATGAATTGCCTTCTTCCATTGGATCACAATTTTCATTTGTTGCATCGGGATTGTGAACCCAAACAACTCGTCCGGGAAAAATACCTTTTGCTTCACCAACAGGTTCATTAGGATTCTGGTAAATTGTTGGATACTGATTATTCAATTCAGGGTTGTTATCTGAAAAATAAGTGCCTCCAATTGTAAAGGTTACAAGTAATGCTGCAAGCACGTATTGGTTTTTAGGGAAGGATTTTTTTATTCGTGTAAAAGCAAATAAAGAGATTAGAAAAACAGTTAGATTTTGTATGAAGCCTGCGGCAAAAGGCATTGCGGCTTTTACACAGGGATAATTAATTCTGCTCGGTTTACTGATTACTCTGAGTATTATCCAGAGAAGGGCAGCGAATCCTATAAATGGAAGTATAAAACATGATAAACCTTTGACCGTTCTGAATCCCCTGAACTTACCTGTTTTAGGACAAATCTTAACATACTTGTTAATGAACTCTTTCATGAAAGTATCCCTTCCCTAAATAAATAAAATTTGCCAAGCGGGGACAATATATATGCCACGAGTTATAACTCATTTTTTCATTTAGAATGATTGTTTATTGGGTTAAAGCTTTTCATTTTCAGGATTTTAGCTTCTTATATGTGAGAATGGTTTAAGAAATTTCAATTTACATCAGGCAAATCTTAATGGAAAGAAAGTTTTGCTTTAAAATAAAAAGTGATCTAATGATCCTGTGCTTACTGAAGGGATGGGTTATTAATTTTTTTTATCTAAGAACAGTTGAAGATAAAAGTCTTACTGATGTTACGCAAAACGTTTTTTGGAGTAATGGAATGTTGTTTCTGTTTTTTTTCCATATTATTCCAATACTCCAACCTGCATTCCATTATTCCTTCAAAGGAGTCCTTTGGACAAATCTTGCGTAAGGTGACTTACTTAGTCATCAACATCTTAATAGTTTTTACAACCGGTTTTGAATTTGTTGTCTTAACAATAAGCCGTGCAAAATAAACTCCACTTGCAAACTTAGAACCATCGAATTTAGTACTGTAATATCCGGCTTCTTTTGTATCATTAACTAATGTTTCTACCTCACGCCCCAGGATATCAAAGACTTTTATGCTAACCAAACCTGCTGTCGGTATTTGGTATTTAATTTCTGTAGACGGATTAAAGGGATTGGGATAATTTTGCCTTAGAGAAAATTCTTCTGGGATATTGTTTATATAATTCTCACCGATTCCCGTAAGTAGCGGTAGGTTTTCATCCATCCAGTTCATACGATCATTAAGCCACTGTTTCAGGTAATCTATTTCATCCTGGTATGTATTGAATGAATAAAAGATTTTAGGAGTAACCCAAAAACCTGTGCCTGCATCTCCAGGCCCTGAAAAAACTTTGAAGTTTCTTTCCTTCGCTTCCATTACTGAATCGGCAAAGCTATCAATTAAATCTTCGATTTCATTTTTTGCTAAAATACCTGAACGCAGCGATTGCCAACGCTGCATAATACGATTTGCAAATTGCGGTTCCCGAACAAGTTTTTCCCACCAAAATGGAGGTAGAGTCAGATCTGAGCGAATCAAAGTTCCCAGCGAGAGTTCGTCTAATTCCCAGCCTTTTGTACTATCTGCACCATAATACCCTGCGTTACCTAAAGAAAAGTTCATATCCCATATCGGACCTGCATGAAGCTTTTCACCTTTGTTATCTCTGTCTTTATAAAAATATGCACTTAGCCTGTATCCATCAACATTCTTGCAGAGTTCCATCAGAACGAAATAATCAACAAAAGAATCTTCATCTATATATTTAGCATATCCATTATCAGGATCGGCATAATTTGGGCCGTCCATTGTAGATTCGAATGCATCTATGAATCCTTTAATGTACTGTTTCTGCTCTTCTTTGATCTCATCAGACTCGGGATAATGATACTGATACCGAATTTGATTTCCCGAACTTGGGTAAGGCGGGTAAGCTGAAACAAAAAAATCATTATTCGGATCAGGCTGATCGAGTTTAATTATATATCCGCCGGTTAGTGAATCACCTTGAATATCATCAGCATCCAAATTAGAAATATTAACGCGGTTTTTATCACGCTTGATTTTTTCCAATAGGGCATACACACCTGCATATTCCCCGTTAAGAACCAATTCACAGTACCTTGACCGGCTTGCATAACGTCCCATCAGGTTGGAAAGGCGGTACATTAAAACATCTCTCATGAGAGTTTTATCACTATAAAAGCTGTATAAAATCCAGTCGTTTTCTTCAGGTAAACCTAGTAATGATACATTATTATTATTACCAAGAGCATTCTGGGTTTCAATATTGTATGATTTTTTAGGAAATGAAACGGAGCTTGAACCATGAACTTCAATACTGATTTTTCCATTGTACCCGTTAAACTGATCTGTAACCTCGTTCCTTTGCCCAGGTCCATTATCAATTATACCCATATCAGCTATTATTCTTTCATCATTGGGAATTTCGCTGCCGTTAGTATTAATTATTACTATAGGCAGATTCGAAGACTCAAACAAAGGAGGTTCCCCAAATATTTCCAACACGAGTTTGATATTAAGTAAAAAATCCTGATCATCAGCCGAAAGATTAAATCCTTGTATAGCAAGTAAATTTTCACCAACTCTAAGTATACTAACGGCACTTCTATAAACCTCATACAGATAATTATAAATTAAATTGAACTCTTCTGGTTCAGTACCGGAATTATGTTCGCCAGTTGATAGTGAATTGTACTTGGGACTCCCCGGTGCGTTGTTTGAAGAAATCAAGCCACCATTTAAATACAGTGCGTAGCCGTCATCATATCTTAAATAAAGCATCAGCTTCCTTGCTTTTAAAATTTGTTCTTGCGTAACATTAAATTTGATTCTGACCATACAGGACTTGTCAGGTGTTCCGCTTGAATTATACATTTTATCACCAACAGGAATATTAATGAATTGATCATATTCTGAACCATACCCTATACCGCCTGTTCCTGTCATCCAGCTATCATCATTGAAATTCAGGCTTGACCTCCATGTAGCACTCACGGTTGCTTCGGGTATAAGAACACGTACTGTAGTATTTTCATCAATAAGGTTTATAGATTGTGAATGGAGAGGGTTAACAAAAAAAAGAATGATAAATATAAATTCTAAGAATTTTATATTTGACTGGTGCTGGTTCATATAAAACCCCTTGTTAATTTTTATTTAATAAAGAATGAAAAATATTTATATGACGGTTCAACTTTTAATTAGCTACTTGTTAAAACAAATGATATACCAATGCAAAGAAAAATATTGTTCCATTTTTTACTAAAACATGAGGGGAATTTTCGATCTCTATCGTTATTTATCAAAAAGATATAAATGCGATTAAATTTTTATATCAAATTGACAATAACTTAAAAGATAAAAAAGGGAAATTCTATTATAAACCTTGATGGAAGAAAATTTTGCTTTAAAATAAAAAATGCCATACAAACTGCTTAACATTTGTATGGCACAAGGAGAACAGTATGAGAAAATATCAATCTTTCATAAGCCTTAAATTTTTTTCTATCAGTTTATTTCTTTGTTCAACACAAGCATAACTTCTCAGCCCGTCTTCAGGAGTATTGAATACATAATCGAGCAATTTATCAACTGTTGAAACAGCGACATGCATCCGGGTGTCTGAAGAAGCATAGTAGATAAGCACATCGCCATTATCTCTTTTTAACCATCCGTTGCTGAAAACTACATTAGAAACGTCTCCGACTCTTTCTTCTCCTTCGGGAGCGATAAAATATCCTCCCGGTTTAACAATTGGCTTATTTGGTTCCTTCAGGTCGGTCAGGAATATATAAAGAACATAACGCAAACCTGCGGCGGTGTTTCTTACTCCGTGAGCTAACTGGAGCCAGCCTTTTTTAGTCTTGATCGGGGCTGGTCCAATTCCGTTTTTTACTTCTTTGATTGTGTGATATACTCTGTCATCGATAATTGTTTCTTTATCAATTACAGAATTTTCAATTGAGTCCGACAATCCCCAGCCGATTCCGCCGCCGGTTCCTGTGTCAATGAATCCATCCTGTGGACGTGTATAGAAGGCATATTTTCCATTCACAAATTCAGGATGCAAGACCACGTTTCTTTGTTGAGGAGATTTTGTTTTTAAATCTGCAAGTCGTTCCCATTTTACAAAGTCTTTAGTTCTGGCAATACCGCATTGAGCATTTGCAGCAGATGTATCGCTTTGAGGTGCATCAGGATCTTTTCTTTCTGTACAGAATAAACCATAAATCCATCCATCTTCATGTTTTACAAATCTTATATCGTAAACATTAGTGTCAGGGTTTTCAGTCTCAGGCATTGTTATTGGATAATCCCAAAACCTGAAATTATCAATTCCATTTGGAGATTCAGCAATTGCCAGAAAAGATTTTCTATCGTTTCCTTCTACTCTTACCCCTAATAAAACCTTTCCGTTAAATTCGATAGCTCCTGCATTGAATGTACCGTTAACACCGAGTCTTTCCAGTAAATAAGGATTTGTATTATAATCTAAATCATATCTCCAGAAAACGGGTGTATGTTCTGCAGTTATAACCGGGTATTTGTAGCGATAAAAAATTCCGTTACTTTTTTCAATTTTTTCATTGTTACGGGTAATTAATTTTTCATGATCATCAAAAAGTTTTCTTAATTTTTGATCAAACTCTTCACGGCTCATTCATTCTCTCCGATTAAGGCAGTTTTTTTTTCTGTAACAGTAATTTTTTCTTTAACAGTTTCTTCACCAAAAGAAGCATTTAATTTATCCCACCAGTTTTTCTTCAGTATTATAGTTGTAATTAAACAAACTATTATAGCTATTATTAAAGAATCCGATTCACGGATTACAAGATAAATAGGAATAACCACCAACGTTATCTGCCATATAATACCAACGACTACATTAAACATATCTCTTTTGAATGCTGTATTACCCCGGAATTCCGGATGCTCTAAAAGAACTTTATCGTGAATAGGTTTCCAGAATCCCCACGGTTTTATATTCATATAAAATTTCTTTAGTACTTCTTCGTCATCGGGCTTGGTTAGTAAAGTTCCGGCAAAACATCCTATTATGGAAATGACAAGAATTACAGGGAATGCCTGAAGTGAATTTAATGATGGAAATAAAGTGGGCACAATAAATAAAGATGCTAAACCAGCCACCATTCCCCAGAAATAGCCATAGCCATTAAATCTCCACCAATACCATTTTAAAAAATTAGCTGCGGTATAACCGCCATAGAGAGAATTTACTATCCACAAAGTTGCCTGGTCAACGGATTCCGCTATAAATCCAAAAATAGAGCCGACAATAATTACGCCTAAAGAAATTATGTAACTCATTCTTACATAAGTTTTATCACTTGCATCAGGGTTTATATATTTTTTGTAGATATCGTTTACTAAATATGCCGGGGCGGCATTTACTGTTGCAGAATAAGTTGACATAAAGGCTGCTACTAAACCGGCAATTAAAACACCTCTCAATCCTGAAGGAACATAGTCTCTGATTGCTATGGGAAGAATGGTTTCAAAATCAAAGTTAGCTCCCATAGCCTGTATATGCGGTATGAAAAATCCAAGAGCCAGTACAGTCAATCCTGCAATCATTAAATATCTTGGAAGAAACAAAGCCACACTTACCATTCCGCTCATTTTTGCAGCCTCTACCGGAGATTTTGTTGCAAGTATTCTTTGCATATCATAGTTAGGAGCTGGACCAGCCATGCTAACAAGGAAACCTTTGAATAATATCACCATAAAGAAAAATCCAAAGATGGAATATTCATCGCTCGCTATTTTGTTATTAAGGTCTGCCAGGGTACCTGACCAGTCAAGATTAAGATTCCATCCAAACGTAATATCTTTCCATCCGCTTGGTAGTACAGCATTAAGAGTTTCAGGGCTAACCTGGTTTATTGCTACAATTCCTAAAGCAATTCCGGCAACAGTCATAATTGCAAACTGTATTATTTCAGTTAGAACCACACTGTACATCCCGCCTTTAATTACATACATTGCTGTGGCAGCCATAATGATTAAAGCATATATATCCGGTGACCAATCCCAGGGAAGAAAAGTAGCAAAGAACTTTCCTGTTCCTTTAAAGCCGTAAGCAAGAAAACCAATTACACCGACAATTGCAAAAATTACTATTATAATGTTTGATAAATGAGCCCCTCTGCTATTGCCAAACCTTGTTTTCATCCATTCGGCACCTGTCATAACATTTGACTTTCTTAACCAGGCAGACATATATATCATCAGGAAAATTTGATTAAATATGGGCCACGCCCATGGGATGAAAATGCTCTTTAATCCGTAGACGAAAAGGAGCATTACTAACCAAATTGTTCCCGTAATATCAAACATCCCCGAGGCATTCGATACCCCCAGAATATACCATGGAATAGTGTTCCCCCCGAGAAAATAATTGTTAATGTTTTTTGAAGCTTTTTTTGATAGGAAGATGCCTAAAAAAATTATAACTACCAGGTAAACAACTATTATCGAAATATCCAGAAAACTTAATTGCATAAGAGTCCATTCCAGAGACTTTTAATTTATTTGAAATTTCATAAATAGTGCCATATTACCTGTTGATATTTCATCTTTCATCAATGTTTTCATAATATTTATTTGCAATTTATTTTATCATAGTGATAAACATTTATGAAGTTAATAACATCCTTTGGTAATAAATCAGAGCCGCATAAAATCTATTTAAGAAATTTTGTTATTTCATTTTTTTACAATTGAACCTTCCCTGAGCTCATTCATAAGCCCGGCATATTTTTGTATTATTTCCAGTGTCGATGAATCAATATCAAAAACAGAATTCAGTCCCTGAGGTTCCTGCGGAGGATCTCCTAGGAATGAATCACCTGTACGCCAGACAAAGTCCGTGTGTTTGGCGCGCCCGTACCCGCCCCATGTCCAGAAGTTTGTTCCTGCAATGGCTGTACCAACTGAGGCGCTGTCATATACAAGTTTAAAAATCATCTGGAAATAATTATCCCGAGCCGATGTCCGTGAGCCGGGAGAATAAATTTCCAAATCCCTTGCCATCCCAAATTCTTCCAGGGTTATTGGTTTATTCAATTGACGTGCGAATTCAAAATGTTTATGCAAATATTCAATGGCTTTTAATTCGGTAGAAGGATAAGTCTCATCAATTTTTTTTGCATCAAACCAACCCCAGTTTTTTGCCCAGAGATGAAAAGTCAAGTAATCGATATATCTGCTGGAGTGAGCTTTTAAATAATATTCCTCGGAATCCAGGCTTCCCATAGTTCCTTCATTCCCCGTTGTAACAAGATGATTAAGATCAATAGAATGAATGAATGCAGCAGTGGTGTCTATCCATTTATAATAATATTCAACGTCTTCACTATTTCCCCACGGACGAGGTTCATTAGCTAACTGCCATGCCATAATAGTAGGATCTTCATAGTAATGTAAATCATTAAACTTATTTTTCCTGGTTACAATTTTTTTAATATATTCTCTGAAATGCTGGTTAGCTTTTTCATTTTTATAAAAGGTAGCTGAAAGCCGCATAAACTCTCCCCAACCTGTATTTGGATCTTCGGGATCTGCAACTTTTCCGTCTCCGAACCACGCATTATATTGCGACATTCCGCCTGACCACTCCCAGTAATTATTCAAAAATACCACAGCGTACATATTTCTCTTTTTCATTTCGCTTAAAAGAAAATCGAGACCTTCCAATAAATTTTCATCATAGACACCCGGTTCATTTTGAATAGCAGGTTTTAACGAATTTTTTATTTCTGATTTTTCTGATGCGGCAAGGATTCTGAGATTTGTAATTCCCAGGGATTTTAGTAGATCCAGTTCTTTGATCAGTCTTTCTCTGTCACCGGTTTCACCGTTGGAACCCAGGTAACAACCATACCATAAATTAGTTCCAAGAAAATAATACGGCTCATCTCCTATTACGAATTGCATTCCGTTTGCTCTGATATATTCCGGCGATTCTTTAACAAAAAATGTTGAGCATCCGGTAAATACTAACGTTAAAAGTATGGATATAATTAAACCGTTGTTCCTTTTCACTTTTTCCCAAAGAGTAAATAATGGTTAGAAGTAAAAATTTTAATGACAGAAATTATGCCATCCATTCTGAAAATTACGAAAACTGGTCGGCATAAGCACAAGGAAATTAAATGTGCTTTAGAGGTGTATTCTAATAAATAGTATTACCTTTCCGGCTATTGTCAATTTCTTTAAGATTATTATCCTAATAAGTTTTTATCAATATGATAAGCACTGAAATGCAACTTACTAAAGCTATTGGGTGATTAAACCTTCATATAAGATTATTTTTTACTTAATTTTTTTGATAGTTTACAATGAAAAAGTGTTTTTATTATTTTAATAAAACGTTAATCTTGTATTTATCATAAAAGTAAAAAAAACTTAAATACGGATAAAAAAAATGGTTGTAAAGGACTTTTTCTGGCATAAACGTTGATTTTAAGAAAGCGTATTTATCTAGGGCAAAATATTTTAGTGTGCTATGACTATAAAAATTAAACAAACCTGGGGTCTTTTATTTCTTCTTTTCGTAGCAGTAACTTATCTAATAATCTTTTTCTTACTTAATAGTTCTAAAAAAAGTGATGTTATAGAAATTTACTTCGCAGACCGTGTAACCGCCGCTCATAAAATTTTAATTGATAAGTATAACAAATTAAATGAGGGAAAAATAAAAGTAATTCCGATTGATTTTCCTAATTTCGATTTTAGTACGAATGAAAGAAAAGAAATGCTGGCACGTTCTCTTAGGGGAAGAGGAGACGGAATAGATCTTTTTGCAGTAGATTTAATTTGGGTTCAGAGATTTGCAAAGTGGTGTGAACCCCTTGATAAGTATTTTTCTGATGATGAGAAAGGGAAAATTTTAAAATCAGCACTTGAATCATGTTATTATGAAGGTGAATTAGTCGCTGTTCCGTTAGACCTTGTTCAGGGAGTAATATATTACCGGGAAGATCTTCTTAAAAGATTTAAGGGTGGTGATAATATAATAAGAAGGATTAATAATGACATTACCTGGAATGAGTTTATAAAATTAAAAAATGAAATTAAACCGAGTACTCCATATTATATTTTTCCTGCTACAGATTACGAGGGACTTATTTGTTGTTTTATGGAGTTACTCCTCAGTCTTAACAGAAACTATTTTAGTGAAGAAGGCTTTAACCTAAACACTTATGAAGCTGAAAAATCCTTACAATTATTGGTTGACTTTGTAAATAAGAATAAAGCAACACCGGAAATTGTAACGGAGTTTACTGAAATTCCCAGCTATGAATATTTTATAAATAATGATGCTTTGTTTATTAGGGGATGGCCCAGTTACGATAAAGATTTTAAAGAATCTCCCTTTGATCCCGAGAAAGAAAGTCATCTTAAAAAAATACCAATTCCACATTTTGATTCTGGCATACCAACATCAATCTTTGGCGGATGGAATCTGATGGTTTCGAAATTTTCAAACAAGAAAGAAATAACAGTTGACTTCATGAAATTTCTTCTCAAAAATGAATCTCAGGAAATCTTTTATAGGGAGAGCGGATATTATCCTATTGTAAACAGTTTCTATGAGAATCCTGAATACTTGAAAAAGTATCCCGAAATAGAAAGTTTCAAAAATTTTATGAAAACCGGTGTTCATCGTCCGGCTCATGTTGACTATACAAGGTATTCAAAAATCATGTCCTTCTATTTTAAGAAGGCAATCCAGAATAAGATTTCGGTAAAGCAGGCGTTAATCGAATGTACGAATGCTATTCAAACTGACAAAGTAATGATTAAAGAGTTTTAGTTTTTTTATAAGCATCATGTTTAAGAGAAAAATTTTAAATAAAATATACAAGTACAAGTTTGAAATTCGCCATATAACTATATTCTTTACAATTTTAATTATCTTTCAAATTTTTGTTGCCTTTGTCCAAAGAGGATCGCTCGATGATTTTTTAGGTGAAACACAAGCGTGGTACAGAAAGTATTCTGCTGAAAGGCTGGCTATAGTTACTTCTACAAGTATGGAATTATTGTTTGAAAACCTTTTTCTTCATAAACCTGTTGCCGCTTTTGAAGACAAAGAAATAATATATTCGTTTAATGTGATATTTAAACAGCAACTGATACAAAAAAGTGTGGAAGATATTTTCCTGATTCTTAGTAAAAATCAAAGGCTTTATGTAATTGACAGCGGTCAGAGACTCCATTCATATTTAACGGGAACATTGGTTCCATACGATATCAGGAATGATTCACATTCGGAAGGGGTTGAATTATATATTACCGAGAAAGATGAAATAAGATCTAACGAAGTTATTTTCAGCACACTTAAAGATCAAAATACATTTAACATACTGGTTCCATTTGTCCCTGACGGCGAATACCTTGGTGTTATGTATATGCGCATTACTCCCGATTTTTCTTTTTTAACTGATGAAGTAAGTTCGAATTTTAATAAAGTGGCACTCGTTTATTCATCGTTAATTTTTATTGGTCTGATCGCAATATTTTTGGTATCGTCTCAGGCTGTAAAAGAAAGAAATGAAGCTCAGAACAGATTTTATGAAGAGCATGAAGAAAATTTGAAAAAACAAATCAGGTTGGAAAAAGAATCACTTTTTACAAAAAGAATTTATCACACACATCATAAGGCGGAAAAAATAATAGGTTTCATTAAAGAAGATGTCAGGCAAATGAATAATGAAAACCTTGACGATTTAAAAGGAAGGGTAATTACATATTCCAATTTTATTTCAAGAATTATTTACGATATGAAATGGTATGATCATGAGATTAATACGATAATCAGCCCGATGTTTCATACCGATGTTAACCAGGTTATTAAATTTATTGTTAAGTATATATTTTTAAGAATATCAAGCAAAAATGAGATGTTCGAGTTTGAGTTAAACCTTGATGATTGTTTACCTTTCGTTAATGTTAATGAATTTGTAGTTTGGGAAATATTCGAACCATTAATTCAGAACAGCATTGATCACGGAAATAGAAAATCGATTAAAATAAATATTGCTACCAAATATGATAAGGGGAAAAACTTTTCGTACATAATGATTTCTGATAACGGTGAAGGAATAAAAAAAGATTTACTGGAAAAAGGAGAAAAGGGTATTAAAAAAATATTTCTTGAAAATGAAACAACAAAAAAAATAGAAGGTACAAACTCCGGCTACGGTTGTTTTATTGCTTATCAAATGGCTGTCGGCAGGTGTGGCTGGGAACTGGATGCCGAAAACTTAGAGAATTCCGGTTGTAGATTCACAATAAAGATTAAAAATTAGGAAGTGGCATTATGGAAAGAACCGATACAATTAATATTCTTTTGATTGAGGATGAAGAGTTTGATGTAAAAAGAGTAAAAAAAACTGTCAGTTACTACGATACCAGAATAAAAATTAAGGATGTAGTTTCTAATGGAAGATCAGCGCTTGAGTTGATTAAAGATAATCCTGATCAATACGATGTAGTGATACTGGATTATCAAATTTCCGGGGGGCTGAAAGGGGAAGAGTTAATCACACAAATAAAAAATCATGATCAGTTTATACAGATAATTGTCATTACAAAAATGACAATTAATATTACAAATTATGATTTTGCAAATAATCTTATGAGAGCGGGAGCGTACTGGTATTGTACCAAATACCCGGGGAATATAGAAAATTATATATACCAGCCTACCGATTTCATCCTGAGCATTTTTAATGCTTATGAAAAGAAAAGACTGGAGAGGTATAAACTTAAATCCGATAAAAAATTAAAACAAAATATTCAAAGCTTATTAGAGATGAAAAAGATTATTGGTGAATCGGAGCCGATGCTTCAGCTAAAGGAAAATATTGAAAAGTATGCCAAAAGTGATGTGAATATATTAATTAACGGCGCCTCCGGTACGGGGAAAGAATTAGTAGCGTGGAATATTCATCTTAACAGTAAAAGAAAATACGAGAACTTTATCCCAATTAATAGCGGTAGTATTCCCGGTGAGCTGGTTGAGAGTGAGCTTTTTGGATATGAAAAAGGTTCTTTTACTGGAGCTAACTCAAGTAAACCGGGACTTTTTGAGGTTGCAAATCATGGAACTGTTTTTCTTGACGAGGTAGGAGAGTTACCTCTTTCAGCACAGGTTAAGCTATTGCGCGTAATCCAGGATGGAGAAATAGAAAAGATTGGAAGAACAGTTAAACTAAGCGTAGACGTTAGAATAATTGCTGCATCAAATAAAAATCTTGCCAGCGAGGTAATGAATAACAAATTCAGAGAGGACCTCTATTACAGATTAAATGTTGTTCCTTTAGATATAATTCCTTTAAGGAAACGTGGTCAGGATATCATATTGTTATTTGATCATTTTCTGCAATACTTTAGCAGAGATATGGAAATAAAAATGCCGACTGTGGATGATAAGGCAAAAGAAATTCTTCTTAATTATAAATGGCCCGGCAATGTAAGAGAATTAAGAAATGTTGTTCAAAGATTGATTATTAATAGTAACGGAGCAATTACAGCAAAGGAAATCAGTAACCCCCTGATCTTAAGAAATCATATGCTGATAAAAGAAGAGACTAATTTTGAAGATATGTATTCAGGTCAGGTACTTCCTTTGAAGGACATGGAAAAAATATTTAGAGTTAAATACTTCAAATATGTCAGAAGCATTTCGAGTTCTGATTCAAGTGCCGCAGAAAAACTCGGGATGGCTCCTTCCAATTTTTACAGGATGTGCAAAGAATTGGGGATTAAATGATTTTGGGTCTGCTTCCGATGGGTAGATTTGTGAATTACGAATTAAGATTTTTGATTTTAAAATTCACAATTCACAATTCTTAATTCGTAAATCCTAAATAGCTTATATTTGATTATGCAATCGGATATATTAAACAAGTCTGAAGAAACTCAAAAACGCGGCTTGAAGTTTTTTTTACTTTTCATCGCTTATCTATTACTTTATTTCCTTTTCTTTTTACCCGCATCCGACAGAATAATTGCTTATGCAGTTGTTTATATCTCAACATCATTAGCATTCATTTTTCTGTCGCGTTATTTATTGATAACACATATTCCGGTGAATTATTTTTATTTTTTGATAGTCGTTGCGATAATTTTAAGAACCGGGACTTTATTTATCCAACCAACTGGTTCCGATGATTATTACAGGTATTTATGGGATGGGAAAGTAATAGCGAATGGAATTAATCCTTATCAATATGCGCCTTCCGATAATGAGCTATTAAGCCTTCATTCAGAATCTCTTCCAAAGTCAGTGAGTTTTTCAAATATTAAAACAATATATCCGCCTTTGAGTCTTTTTATATTTTATTTAGCATACATAATTGGTGGAGAAAGTTTTTTGGGAATAAAAATACTTCTGCTTTTGTTCGAGTTATTTACTTTCCTTGGTTTGTATTTTATTCTTAAAGAAAAAAAGCTGCCGGCTAAAAACATTTTTCTGTATGCTTTAGCTCCTCTACCGGTGTTCCAATTTTTTTTTGATGCCCACATTGATGGCATTGGTCTTACCCTATTAATTTTTTCTATCTATTTTTATTTAAGCAATAAAAAAAATTTCAGCCTTATATTTATTGGGTTATCGATATGCGTAAAACCTGTAGGACTTGTTTTACTCCCGATCTTATTTATAGTTGAAAAGGGGATTAAAGCTAAGATTAAAACCATTCTTATTCCTTTAATCGTATGCTTATTGCTCTATCTTCCTTTTATTTTTTCAGTTAACGTTTTTGAAGCTTTAACTTCTTTTACAGTTAATTGGACATTTAATGGTTTTATTTTTGAAATAATTAATGCGTTTTTAGACGATAATCAGAAATCAAGATTAATTTGTGGAATTCTTTTCATACTTGTTTTTATACCGGTCATCTTTTCACGTAAAGATTTTTTGAACAAAATTTATCTATCAGTCTTTTTGCTGCTTATTTTTTCACCGGTTGTTCATCCGTGGTATGTTACATGGCTCGCAGTACTACTTCCTTTCATTCCAAGATGGAGTGGAATTCTTTATACGAACCTGGCGTGTTTGACTATATTTACAGTTGTAAATTACCAGTTATATGGTATCTGGAAGGATTATCCTGTAGTATTAATTATCGAATACGTTCCCCTAATAATACTCTTTTTCTACGAGTTATTTTCTGCTAAAAATTCTACAGTTGTTCAAAATTCAGAAACCGGGTGATTACTTAAAATACTATTTTAGAAGCATCATCTTCTTTATTTCACTAAAATTTCCCGTTTCCAAACGATAAAAGTAAACACCGCTCGCAAGTGTACTTGCCTTGAATGGAATGCTATAATTCCCCGCATTCAATTCTCTGTTTATTAATGTTACTACTTTTCTTCCAAGTACATCATATATCGACAGGTTTACAAATGACGATTTGGGAATTACGAATTCAATTGTAGTTTCAGGGTTAAAAGGATTTGGATAATTCTGATGTAAAGAATATTCAGTTGGAGTTCCAGAAAGATCATCAACACCAACGACAATTTCTGTCGGTACAGCCATGTAATCCAAGTGCATCCAACCCCAGGATAGTTGAAGTTGAATAGTGTTTTGCCCGGCAAGTAAATCAACTGTAGTACTTTTTTCTAACCACTGAGATGCGGCACCTTCAAATATTACTTCTCCTGCCTGGGTTCCATTAACATTAATAAATTGAATTTTAGGTGAATCATAAGCGCACCTGTATCCAAATTTTATTTCGTAAGTTCCGTCTTGAGGAACGCTTGGCAGAGTCCAGGTTATAGTATTTGTGGGTGTGTTTGTTCTTATATCTAAATATAAGCCTCCGCTTGCAGTGGCATCACTAACTATAGCCATATCTGTACCCACACGTGCTGATCTGTATTCTTCTAATCTTGTCATAGCGGGAGTGCCTACAATTATATTTACTCTGTTTGATGTTCTTTGATTACCTATATTATCTGTTGCAATTGCTTTAATAGAATAATTTCCGTCAGGTATATTGGTCCAGGTATAATTAAAAGGTAAAGTATCCCTTGCCCCGATTAACAAAGTATCGTTCGCAAAAAATTCCACGAGAACAACATAACCGTCATTATCATAAGCATCAGCAGTAATTTCAATTTCAGATGTATCCGGGAATGTTGTATTGTTTTCGGGACTGGTTATTATTACATTAGGCCAATCCCCGCTAATACCAATAACATCAACATCATTTCGGTAATTATCCCACATAAACTGCAAGCTTGATAGTACGTCTTCATGTGAAGAAAAATCTGTGTCTGTCCACGACCACGGGAGTGCACCTGCATACTCTAATTGATATAAAGTGTCGAATAATTTTTCTTTCGGAATTCCTGATGAATTTTGAAGAGCGAATTCTGCTACAACAAGAGGTTTATCGAGCAGCCAGTAACTTTTAGGATGATGGAAAGGAGAAACAGAAGTAGGATTTGACGGAACGATACCGCTGTAATAGTGTACAGAATAGAAATCGAGAGTACCATCCGTATCGCCTCCTGTATTGATTAAACGATCATCGCTATAATAATTATACGATATAATATGAGATATTTTCTCGAGATAATTTATAACCTCATTGGTAGACATCGATGATCTGTACTTTTGCTTGAACTGGGATGCTATTTCTTCTTTTTGAGAAGAACTGAATTGAGAAAGTTCTTGCCCCGCTTTTGCAAGTACTGTTGGTACATCGGTAAGAGCTAGAAAACTCCATGCCCCGCTTGTAACCTGTGCTGCCGTATCAGTGCGATGGATAGCACCGCTGCAAAGATTAATAAAACGCTGTATATCGCTCATGTCTACATGCTGAATATCGGACCATCCGAATTGATTACTCATTCCTTCGGGTTCATTAAATATTTCCCATGCAATTATTGCGGGATGCCCTTTAAGTGAGTCTACCATTGGAATTAAGCAATTGTTAATATATGCGCGGGTGTAATTAGTGTCGGTCAGCATTCGCTTGTTATTTGCCTTTATGATATTGTAAGCATCAAGAAGAGCCTGATTTCCTCCAAAATCGTCCAAAGTTCTTACTCTCAACATATCAAATGACCATAGGCAAAGGTCTAAACCTATTTCTCTTTTCCATGCAGAATCTAAAATTGCTTTTAAGTCTTCTATAGTGTTTGTTCCGGGTCCGCTCACATATCCTGCTGAGTCGAATTCCGGTGTTATAGTACCATTGGTGTGTAGCCATAATCTCAGAGCATTCCCACCATGGTCGTGCAATTGCAGCATAACGTCTGAAAATCCGGTGAAATCGGTTAATCCGGGTCCTATATCATTTGCAAAATTTAACCAGGCCAGGTTAGCGCCACTTAAGAACAAGTCTTGATTATTATAATTTATTCTGGATTGTGGAAAAGCCTGCTGGGAAAACAGTATAGTTGTAACAAGTAAAACAAAAAATTTCATATTAACATTGCGATTGACTTTATTGTATAACTAGAGTCAAAAATTAAACCATTTTTTTTTGCTATTTTAATTTAAAAATATACATTTTAATAAGTACAATAAACACAATTTTATAATCATAATAAATTTTTATAGAATTGATAAAAATAACTTTGCTAATGTTTTCAATATTATATTTTACTATTACTTTAAAAG
>Ga0209212_1000808_pt1 | contig 57437 bp, 48 predicted proteins | sample RifGroC2_FD_183996 | JGI IMG/M metagenome (GOLD analysis project Ga0209212, IMG submission 183996) | Groundwater microbial communities from Rifle, Colorado, USA - Groundwater C2 (SPAdes) (version 2) | ecosystem: Environmental > Aquatic > Deep subsurface > Groundwater | place: Rifle, Colorado...
CCCTGCCGATAAAATAGTTTGTGACTCCGAACCTTGGGCTGTTAAGCTGCTGCCTTTCTCCATAAAGTGTAGGAAATCTCAGACAAGTGTATTTAATGCCATAAGATTTTTGATAAACTCTTGCGTATTTCTCGCATATTAATTTATTGGCATCATATATGCTTATAGGAAACTCTTTTTCTTTTCCAGTAATGGGCAGATGTTTAACCTTTCCAGCTTCAGTAACTGTGCCCGTAAGAACTAATTTTGCATTTCTGTTATGTTTCCTGCAGCTTTCTAGTACATTCATAGTCCCAATAAGATTGGTTCTTATATCTATATAGGGATTTTCCATAGAAGTTATGCCACTTGTCTGGGCTGCTAGATGGAATATTTTAGTTTTATCGCATATTAGTCTTGAAACATCCTTTATGTTAGATATGTCTCCATAGGCTATGTTTACATTATCTTCAAAGCCTTTGGCATTAATAATATTTTTTTTGCTCTTTGACAATAAGGTTACTTCTGCCCCTAGATCAGCGTATCTTTTAGCTAAATTGCTTCCTATAAAACCCAACCCTCCAGTTATAAGTATCTTTTCCTTGCTCATGTCAAAAACAATCCATAAAAGTGTGATTCCGTTGTTTTAAAAGCTTTATTGCGTAGATAGGCTTTATTTATATTAATTTCTACAGGCTGCAGGAAAAATTTATAAACCTAACTAAAATCCAATTACTATGAAAAATTGCCTTATTTGCAACGATGAAATTATAAAGTTTCTTTCTCTAGGGCAGATGCCAATAGCAAATGCTTTCCTAAAAAAAGATGACCTTAAAAAGCCAGAGTTCAAATTTGAGCTTGCAGTTGGATTTTGTGAAAAATGCAGCATGGTCCAGCTTGTAAACAGGGTAGATAAGGAAGTTATGTTCAATGAGAATTATGCTTATTTCTCTTCAGTGTCAAAAACAATGGAAGAGCACTTTAAGGAATTTTCTGCTGAATTGAATGGCAGATTTTTGAGTGGCAAAAAAAATCCATTAGTTGTAGAAATAGGGTGCAATGACGGCATAATGCTTAAAAATTTTGATAATAAGAAAATTAAATCCTTGGGAATTGAGCCTTCCAGGAATGTTGCAGAAGCTGCAAGGAAGAAAGGATTAGATGTTATAAGCAAATTCTTTGACGAATCTCTTGCAAAAGAAATTCTGAAAACCAGGGGAAAGGCTAAAGTGATTTATGGTGCTAATGTTATATGCCATATAGAACTTTTGCATGAAGTTGCTAAAGGCGTTAAGCTGCTTTTGGAAAAAGATGGGGTCTTTGTATTTGAAGAGCCATACATCATAGATATAATTGAAAAGAATGCGTACGACCAGGTATATGATGAGCATGTTTTTTATTTCTCTGTCACATCCCTAGAAAGATTTTTTTCTATGCACGGTATGGAAATTTTTGAGGTAAAACGGCAGCCTACCCATGGTGGTTCTATGCGTTATTATGTATGCAATAAGAATTCGCATAAAATAAATGACTCTATATACAAAAGTCTGGAAGATGAGAAAAGAAAGGGTTTGGATAAATTGGAAACTTATAATAAGCTCGCAAAAAACGTTGAAAAGTCAAGAATTATGCTTGTCAAAATGTTAAAAGAAATTAAGTCTTTGGGAAAAAGGATTGTGGGTTATGGCGCGTCTTCCAAGGGAACTATAGTACTGAATTACTGCAATATAGGCAAGGACATGATTGATTATATTACTGATAGTACTCCTACAAAACAGGGGCTTTATAGCCCAGGAATGCACATTCCCATTGTATCTCCAGATGAATTCTACAAAGATAATCCGGATTATGCTCTACTGCTGGTATGGAACTATGCTGAAGAAATAAAAGAAAAGGAGAAGGGTAAAAATGTAAAATTCATTGTCCATATACCCTATGCAAAAGTAATATGAATCTTAATAAAGTTAAGATAAAAAAGCTTGTAATCCATGAGGATGACAGGGGATATTTATTTGAAGGTCTAAGGGCAGATGACGCTCTTTTTGAAGGAGAATTCGGCCAGTGCCTCATATCTATAGTACATAATGGCGTTATCAAGGGTTTTCATAAGCATAAAAAACAGGTTGATTACACCCTATGCGCTAAGGGCAAGGCAATATACGCTGTAAGTGATGGAAAAGAAATAAAAAAATTTTTGTTGGATGGCAAAAATCCTATACTGATTAAAGTCCCTCCAGGGATATGGCATGGGTATAAAGCTATAGAAGGTGATGCAGTCCTAATACACGTAATGAACACAACTTATAATCCTAAAGACACTGAGGAAAAAGACCCGCTAAGCTTTGGAGATATATGGGATATGGACATTGATGCATAATTTAATAATAAGAAGGTAGTATATCATGCATAAAAAAAAATTAATAGTAAAAGGTATTAATCAAATAAATAAAAAAAGTAAATTCCTCATATTGCTCATAGCCATAATATTTCTTGGTTCATTTCTAAGGCTAAATGATATTAGTAAAGAGAGCTTCTGGCTTGACGAAGGAGCAACAGCTCTTACAATTAAAAAATATAATTTGCCAGAGCTATTAAAGAATATAAACGAAGAAAACAAAATCCTGCCGGAATATTACCCAGCGGGTGATTTACCAGCCTATTATTTCTCACTTAAAGTATGGTCTATGCTTTTTGGGATTAATGAGTTATCATTAAGGTCGTTTTCAGCAGTATTTGGCATATTAACCCTTATTTTAGTGTTCTATCTTGCAAACCTGCTTTTCAATAAAAAAATAGCATTATTATCTGCCTTTTTTTCAGCAATAAATCTAACATTGATTCTATATTCTCAAGAAGCAAGAGTATATTCTTTTGTGTTATTCTTTAGTCTCCTTTCTATAATATTTCTTGTTAAGTATTTAAAAGAAGAAAAATGGGCTTATATAGTAGGTTTTACTATTTGTAATATAATTATTCTTTACTCTCAATTTTCATGGCTGATATTTGTATTTGCTGAGGGATTATATGCATTATTTGTATTATATAGGATATATAAAATAAAAATGAAGTTTGATAAGAAATTATTTATTGCTCTTTTTATCTTGGGTGTGGTTTCAATGCCTGTTATAGGCAAAGCATTTTTTTCAGACATTGACACTGCTGATACCGAAAAAGTGTATGGCAGGCCTGATATTACAAGAATTGCTGAATTTGGTGTTCAGTTATTTACTTATGTTCCTGCAAAAGATGACATATTAAAAGCAGTAGACAATTTTCCAAAAAACATAATTTCATATGAATTTTCATTAATCCTCTCTGTATCATTAATTTCAGTGGTAACTGGCATTTTATTCCTCATTGGAATAAAAAACTCCAAGAAGCATATTGCATCGCTACTATTAGTTTTTATGTTTTTTGCTCCGATAGCAATTATCCTTGTTTCTTCTCTTATACTTCCAAAGTTCTCATTATTCCAGATAAGGCAGCTTATTTATGTTATCCCTATATATCTTATATTTGTATCACTGGGGTGCTTTAAGGTAAAGTATAAGAATGCTATTATCATCTTAATCATAATTTTGAGTATTTTGCCAATTCACTATTACTACGACAAAACACTAAAGCAGGAGTTCCGTGAAGTTGCGGAATTATTGCCTCAAAACGAGATTATATTCACAAATATACCTAGTGCCCAAGTTGCTTTGAAGTATTACTATGGCGAAAGTGATAATATCATAGGAATCAAAAGTATTGACGAGCTAAAGCCGCATTTAGTGGGTATTGATTCATTTTGGATATTATTTACTTTCACAAAATATTCAGACCCGGATGGAAAGATAAAGAATTACATTAACAGCAACTATATTTTGTTGGAAAAAATTCAGTTTCACGATATAGATTTGCTGCATTACGGACAGTAAGAAATCCTAAAAGATTTCTTAGGTTTGCTTAAAAGCAAACAAAACAAAAGTTTAATCACAATTTAAAATGCTGCAAAAGAAAAACAAGCCAAAAGAGAAATTTAATTTCATATATCTCTTAACACATCTAAGTTTGTATGACTTGGGTATAGGGTTGAGGAGAAGGTTTTTAATCAGGTTTAGAAAGGAATATGTCAGGAAAAGCATAGCCCAAAGAAAAGGATATTGCCAGTTCCCTAAATGTGACTGCTGCTCTTGGGCTAACTGCGAACAAAGTCTGGGGTATAAAAAGGGATGTTCAATAGAAAAAAACAAGCCTGAAGTATGCAAGTTATATCCCATTGATGAAAAAGATAAATCACCAAGATTTCCGGAATGCACATATTACTGGGACAAAGATTAGTAGTGCCTTCATCATATGTCAAAAACCACCCATCACAGATGGGTGGCATGTTTGGTCGAGTTAACAATAGCGTAGTTTTTGACACTCAAAATTACACTTATTAATGGGTAGTTTTTGAGCACACAAAATTCCATGCTATGTATTTGCTTGCACTTAAACCACTTATGAAACACTAAAAAATCTCATATGGATTTTTGGTGTCCTGAAAATCTTTGATTTTCATGACATAAGTGGAATTTTGTTGTTTCAAATTTTTCTGAAAACGAATTGCACAACCGCTCCCTTCTTGAAATAAGATTCAAGCAGATCGCTAATTACAAAAACTGGAAAGCTTATTTTAAAGAACATAGACTGCAAAAACAAGCTTAATTCTGAATAATCTTTTGCATAATCCTTATTTCCTTTGAGATGCTCATATAGAGCATCCCTTTTTTTGATAATGCAGTTCAAAATGCTCTGTTGCATTCCATAGGGATTATACTCTATGCTATAATGCCTCTGGCTTATAAGATTAAATCCGTATTTCTTCATTTCTGCAAAAAAATCATTGGGCTTAAAAAAAAATAAATGCCTTGGGGGGTCTAAATGCAGCCATTTTCCCTTAAATATCCTGCTTTGAAAGCTATCTATATTGGGAAATGACATTATAAGTATTCCTTTTGGCTTAATTATTTTGGAAACGATGTCTAAGGTAGTTTTAGGTTCTGTTAAATGTTCAAAAACCTGGAAAAGAGTAATCGCATCAAAACTATTATGTGGAAAATCATTAGCATCTAGATTCCCTATCTTCAGCTTAATTTTTCCTAATTTGGATGCCCGCTCAGCAGCTTTTCCAGGCATTTCAGTGCCATATAGATTAAAATTTCCCTTTTTGCTTAACGCATCAAGGAATTTGCCATTTCCGCAGCCTATATCCAGCACTTTTCCATTTTTTCCTAAATACCGAACTAATAATTTAGCTCTTTGGTTCCTGAAATGATCCAGAAATGCCTCTATTAATTTATTAAACTTCTCGCTGCCCTCCCCATAATAAGAATTGTCATACGCCATCAAAAGCTGTTTTGCGTTTGGGCGCGGGCTAAGAAAAATTGCTTTGCACCATTTACATTGGTTAAGGTTATAATGATTTCCATGTAGGTCATAAGTCTTATAAAGAATCTGGCTGTATTTCTTTTTGCAATATCCGCAAGGAGTAGGCTTATCAATTTTTTTATTCATTTTATATCTTGAATATTATAGCACCCTGATTTTGAAAAACAGGCTGGAATAATCCGGATGCTGCAAGTTCCTGCAGTTTTTTGTTTGATTCATTAGCGCCAAATTTTTTTACGGTTTGAGCATCAATAACCAAATACTCATAATCGCTTTTTTTGAACCAACCATGCGTTTGCTGCGCGCTCTGGTTAAAGCCATTTTGCATATAATCCCTTACATCCTGGCACCAATGGCAAGTATACATATCCAGGCCTAAAATAGGTCCGTTATTTACAAAAGTAAAAACGTGCGAGTTTTTAGGCAGATTCTCCTTCATCCATAAATACCCTTCTAGCTCAGGAGAAAAAACACGGCCAGACGAGTCCTGTGCATAATTCCAAAACCCTCCAGGAGGCCATATTGCAGTATTCACCGCTATTTTTTGCTGTGTAGATGTAAAGTATACTCCGACCAATAAAATTAGTAATACCCCATACATTCCTATTCTTCCAAAAGATTTTCTTGATAGGTTTAATAGATTAAACGCTCCTTCAGCAGCTAAAATACATACGGGAATTGCCAACAGCATCCATGCCCTGAAAGGTGATATCTTGATAGGCATATTAACAGCATTAACAGCATAAAATGTAAGAATGAGCCATGCCAGCGTTATTCCAAGCCAATGGTTTTCTTTCTTAAACAAATCTTTAAATTTCAAAAATATAAATATCAATGCAATTACAGTCAGGATAGATAAAAACACACCAATCCCTATAGGATTATTTATCATATTCTGCTCTTGCGCAATAAAGAAATCCTTAAAAGTATAGACCCTATCAGCTGTTCCAGCAACAGCTAAAGCTCCAACACCAGTTCCAACTGAGATGCCTAATCCTTCTAGAGTCCCAATAAAACCATATTTAACAACCATCGGGCCCCACCAGAAAACCAGAGAGAGAAAAACCCCAGTAAGGCCTGCTAGTGCGTGATAAAATAATATTTTCCCCTCTAAAATCATTTTTGTCATTAAATATAAAATAAAAAATAGCCCAAAATAAGTGCTATGGGTAGGTGAAGATGTAAGCGTAGTTACCATAACCAAACCAGCTAAAATCCACCATTTTTTATCATATTTCATTCTCTCAAGAGCATAAAAAGCAACAAAATACAATGGGACAGTCAGGGATATTGCCCAAATAAAATGAGACATAAAAGCGGGTATTGAAAGCAAAGCAAATGTAGCAAATAATGCCTTATTTCTATTTTGGGTAAATTCTTTTACAAAAAAATAAAAGAGTATTGTAGATAATGATATTATCAATGCGTTAAAAAACTTTAAAGTGAAATAGATAGAATTGCTTGTCTGGTGCAATATCCCAAGCAGGATATCATATGATGGAGGATAGGGATCAATATAATGAAATACCCCTCTCGCACTCACAAAAACTGTCTTTTCTATTGATGCAAATTTAACTGACGTAGCATGGCTCCAGGAGTCATCATCTTCTAAATAAGGGTATGCAAATGCCCCTGAAGCATATATGTACAGGTTTACAGCAAATAAAACAAGCATTGCCAAAATACTGATATCTGCTTTTGTAATTTTAAACTGTAATTGTGGTTTTGATTTATGTTTAAAAAGATAATATGCCGGGTATGCTAAAGACAATGCCAATATAATTTTCCAATCAATAGGGATATTGATCAGATTCAGTATCAAACCTAAAAAAGGCAACATAGCTAAGCCAAAACCAAGCCTCATCAAATTCCTTTCAAGAAAATTTTCAGAGTTTTTCACAAAGGAAGAAACAGTAAAGCCTAAACCGTAACAGTACACGAAGAAAAGTACAATGGTTATAGGATTCATGAAAAGAGCTAAATAAAATTCGTTTAAAAAGTTATTGTTATTCTGGTGGCATTGAAAAGTTGAAGGGTGCCATCAATATTGCGAGCATCTTAAAAACAAGTTATTCGACAAAAAGGAAATTGCAATGGGAATTTTTGCCTTTATGATAAACATAGAAATGCGAACCGATGGCACTCGTGAATTGCAACGAGTTTAAGCGAAGTTGCCTGTTTTCCAAATGTGAGGACTTTTCAATGCCACTATTATTCAAGAACCTAATTAGAAACATATTTAAAGCAATATTCTTTAGCTTAGCGTATGAAAATAGTTGTGACTATACCTGCCTACAATGAGGAAAAAACCATAGGCATTGTAATTGACAAAATCAAGGAAGTAATGGAAAGCAACAGCTATAACTATGAAATACTTGTTGTTGATGACGGAAGCAAGGATAACATAGCAGAGGTGGCGAAAAATGCAGGCGCTGTTGTTTATTCCCACCCAAGAAATTATGGATTAGCAGAAACATTCAAGACAGAAATAAAGAAGTCATTGAAAATGGGAGCAGATATTATTGTGCATATTGATGCTGACAACCAGTACCAGCCTGTAGAAATACCAAAACTGGTTAAGGAAATTAATAAGGGTTATGACATGGTTCTTGGAAGCAGGTTTAATGGCACAATAGAAAGTATGCCTATAATAAAAAGGCTCGGAAATAAGGCATTTTCTAAAGTGATTTCAAACATTTCGGGAATAAAGATTTCAGACGCGCAGACAGGCTTCAGGGCTTTTACCAGGGAAGTTGCAGAAAAGATTAAGATAACCTCAAACCATACTTACACTCAAGAGCAGATTATAAGAGCAGTCATGGAAAAATTCAAGATTAAAGAAGTTCCAATCTACTTCGCAAAAAGAGACGGAAAAAGCAGGCTCATGAGCAATCCTTTTGGCTATGCCATACGGGCTTTTATCAACCTGATAAGGGTTTACAGGGATTTCGAGCCTTTGAAGTTCTTCGGAATTGTTGGAAGCATTATTTTATTCATTGGATTTTTAATGGGGCTCTACCTTGTTTATTTCCAGTTTTTTGGAAATGGCGCATTCAGGCATCTTGGCCTTATGATGCTGGATGTGCTAATATTAAGCATCGGATTGCAGATAATAATATTTGGATTTATGGCTGATATGCTCAAAAAGTAAAATGCTTGGAGAATTCTTTATTATAAAGAAAAGAGTATTGGCTTTATTGAAATGGAGATTCAAAAATTCTGATGTTGTTCTTGATATTGGTTGTGGAGAAAAACCATATTATCAACAGAGCATAAAGGCAAAAATAGTTTGCGTAGACATAAAACATACAGAAAAAGTCCATGTTGTCTGCGATGCTATGTCGCTTCCATTAAAAAAATCAAGCTTTGATGGCATTATATGTGTAAACTCACTATACTACTGCAGCAATCCTTTCATGACTATAAAGGAATTTTCCAGCATACTAAGGAAAAATGGAAAGCTTGTGCTTATAATGCCTTTTATGTATCCAATCCATGATGCTCCCGAAGATAAATATAGGTTTACGGAATACGGCATCAAAGAACTGTTAAAAGAAGATTTTATCATAAAAGAAATAAAAACAATAGGCGGTATATTTAATCTTCCGGCAGTTTTTTTCCACTCCCTAATCAAAGGGGTGCCATTAATGGTGCCTAAAGCTATAAGAAAAATAATTAGTTTTTTCACAATTATTATTTTATACCCTTTTTATTTTATAGCCCAGTTAATAAGCGTATTTGATTTCTTGGATAAATCAGGAAGATGGCCAACTTATTATTTTACAATAGCAGTTAAAAAATAATTCTCTGTATTCTATTAAAAACATTTATAAATGTGCCATTTTTAACAGCATTTATGATTTTTGAAGAAAACAAGACAATAGAAAAATTAGGAGAGAGATCGGGTTATGTATTCGGTTATTTCCTGTTCACAACAATTCTTTTTTTTGTCCTGTTATCATTTAAAAAAATTCCTAGTTCGTGGTTTTATTTGCATGTAATGGTAATTACGATACTAATTACTTTAGCAGGTGCTGCAATAAACAGGCTTTTAAGATGAAAAAGTTAAAACAGTTTTTTAGAGGTTTTAGGAAAGGTATGGGATATTTTGGTCATAATATAGCAATAATAATCAATACTATACTGCTGTCTTTGGTATATTTTCTTGGTGTAGGGCTTACTTCTATTTTTGCAAAATTATCTGGAAAACATTTCTTAGAAACAAAATTAGGAAAAAAAAGTACTTATTGGTCAGATTTAAACTTAAAAAAGAAACCAATGGAAGAGTATTACAGGCAATTTTGAGGATGAAAAATGTATATTTTGGGGATAGGTTGTTATTACCACGATGCATCTGCTACTTTATTGAAAGATGGAGTTATAGTGGCTGCTGCTGAAGAGGAAAGGTTCACAAGAAAAAAACATGATACATCTTTTCCGATTAATGCGATTAACTACTGCCTAAAAAGCCAGAATATCGCAATAAATGACATCGATTATGTAGGCTTTTATGAAAAACCTTTTCTAAAGTTTGAAAGGCTGTTGTCGCAACATCTTGAATTGTTCCCTTTAAGTTTTAAAACATTCTTGAGTTCCACTCCTTCATGGATCAATCAAAAACTACGGGTTGTAAAAACAATAAGGAAAAAACTAGGGTATAAAAAAGGTATACTGTTCGTAGAACATCACTTGGCGCATGCTGCGAGTTCTTTATTTGCAAGTCCTTTTAAAAAGGCTGCGATTCTGACTGTTGATGGCGTTGGAGAATGGACTACAACTGCATATGGTGTTGGGAAGGACAATAATATTCATTTGGCGAAGGAGATAAAATTTCCGCATTCTCTTGGGCTGCTCTATTCAACAATTACTGCTTATCTTGGGTTCAGTGTTAATAATTCTGAATATAAGGTGATGGGCCTGTCAGCTTATGGTGATATGAATAAGGATACCAATCCATATTACAAAAGATTAAGAAAAGTCATTGATGTAAAAGAAGATGGAAGCTATAGGTTTGATATGAGTTATTTTGTTTATCATTACAAAGGTAGGATGCCTTCCAAAAAATTATGCAAATTACTTGAAGGGCCAGTAAGAAAATCCGATTCTGAAGTGACTAGAAGGCATGAAAACATTGCAGCGGCATTGCAAATTATATTTGAAGAGGTAATGACAAAAATATTGAATAATGTTTATAAAGCCACAAAATGCGAAAATATTGTAATTGCTGGTGGGTGTGGTCTGAACAGTGTTTATAATGGCAAGATATTAAGAAATAGTCCTTTTAAGAACATTTGGATACAACCAAATTCTTCGGATGGGGGGGCAAGCATGGGTGCCGCTTTGTACGTGTACTATGCAATATTAGGCCACAATAGGAAGTACATATTGAAGGATGCTTACTTGGGCCCTAAATTTTCGTTCAAGGAAATAAAATCATTTTTGGAGAAGAACCACATCAGATATTCTGAATTCAGAGATGAAAGAGAGTTAATGAAAAAAACTGCTAGACTTATTTATGATAATAATGTTGTAGGCTGGTTCCAAGAAGGGATGGAATGGGGGCCGCGCGCACTTGGCGCCAGAAGCATTCTTTCCAATCCATGTAATCTGAAGATGAAAGAAATATTGAATTTGAAAGTTAAGCATAGGGAAAAATTCAGGCCATTTGCGCCTGTTGTATGTGAAGATGATGCTCTGAAGTATTTTGACTGCGACATACCAGTTCCTGAGCCGACTGATTTTATGCTTATGGTTTATCCTATAAGAAAGGAATGGCAGAACAAAATACCTGCTGTAACACATGTAGATGGCTCTGGAAGGCTGCAAACAATAAGAAAGCATCAAAATCCTTTATATTATAGCCTGATTAAAGAGTTTGGAAAATTATCGGGGATACCTATCCTAATAAATACATCATTTAACATAAGGGGTGAGCCAATTGTTTGCACGCCTTATGACGCTTATAAATGCATGATGGGCACAGGAATAGATTGCCTGATAATGGATAAATTTTTAATAAAAAGGGATGATAATCAGCAAGATATGTGGGATAGCGAGAAATATGCGAAAGATTAAACCATTAATACAAAACTTGTTGGTTTTATTTGTCACTTTGCTTATTATTGTTTTCTTTGTAGAAGTCTCACTAAGGATTCTCTACCCTCAGCAAACTTTAAAGAGCATGCAAGAGTCCTCAAGAAAGATTTTCGTCAAATATGATTATCTTCCTTTTTCTCTTAAGCCAAACTCAGAAGACATTCACATTACTGAAGAATTCAATATCCATATAAAAATTAATTCAAAAGGTTTCAGAAACAAGGAATTTTCTTTAGAAAAAAGCGCAAACACGACAAGAATAATGGTATTCGGAGATTCCTTTACATTCGGGCATGGAGTAGAGGAAAATGAGACATATAGTGCATTTTTAGAAGATATATTCGGGGAAGAGAAAGTAGAAGTTATCAACGCAGGATATAAAGCTGCTATGAGTCCTGACTCGTATTACCTATTCTTAAAAAATGAAATTTCTAAATATAAGCCAGACATCGTAATTTTTGGCATTTGGGTGGGAAATGACTTAACAGATATTAATGATAATGAATGGTTAGAGGTAGATAATAAAGGGTTGCCATTAAACATAAAATCAAAACTATACTATGTAGACGAGAGCAACAGGTTAAGAAACAAAAATTTTATTGATGATGGCTCATTGTATAGGACCATTGGTAACTTTTTGTGGAAATATTCTCAAACATATAACCTGGTAAGAAACAAATTCAGTTTTCTTCTTATAAAAATAAGGAAAAGTGTACAAGACGACTTCGATTGTATATATTGTGATGGGTTCAATAAAAAACATGAGAGTACTTGGAAAGATATGAAGCTAATTATGGAGGCCAGCAAAGAGATTGCCAATAGTAATAGCTTTGAACTTATAGTTGCTATATTACCCACTAAGGAGCAAGTAGATAATAAAGAATGGGAGAGGTACATCAATTTTCATAAAGATAGAGAGATAGTTATGGAAAGGCCGCAGACAGAGTTTAAAGAAATACTGGATTCATTAGATATAGGGTATATTGATTTACTGCCTGATTTTCAGAAATTAAACGTTGACAACTCTTTTTATTTTGAAAATGAACCTCATTGGAATGTAAATGGCCATGATTTAGTGGCTCAAAAGTTATATAATTATATAACTAATTCAAAAATGACTTAAAAAAGAAAAGTATTTAAATCTTAGATTGGTAAAGTGTTTAAAAATGCCAGTAAACAAATCTTTATTGGGGGAAGTATGGGACTTCCTCAAAGTCAGAAAGGCTTGGTGGTTAGCACCAATAATCATTATGCTTATTTTAGTTGGTATATTAATTGTATTTGGGCAGAGTAGCGCACTATCTCCATTCATTTATGCACTTTTCTAAAAAACATGGCAATTATTACCTCATAGTCTTTCATAAGCCCCTCGTAAAGTAACAAACTCCACATCTTCATAACTTTTTGCCAAAGAAATAAATTTATCCAAATCCTTTAGCGCTTTTGTTGGATTGCCATTATAGTATGTCGCTTCCGGGCTGTGGGTTATAACTACAAAAGGAAACGGCTTCTTTGACCTGTCGGCTTTTTTATAGTATTCTGTAAAAGCCTTATTCAGCAAAACCGAATTTACAGGATCCGCCCTTAATTTAACCGCAAAAAAATCAAAAGTAGCAATGGGAATCTCTATAATTTTTGAATTGTTATGAGCTGTTGCCTGATAGTCAGTTGCACTTAATTTCCAAGGATAATGTGTTTTTACTCTGCTCCAATCATACTTCATTGCATCATTAAGATGGCCTTTGATTCCAGGTGTTGCTGAACTGTCAATTTTAAATCCGAGTTTGCTTAATGCTTTTGCTCCTTCAGAATCCAAAGCCCAATTACCCCACCTGAAGCTTACAAGTTTTTTCTCAATACTTTTTCCAAGGTTTTCTCTTATTATTTCTCTAGCTTCTTTTATAATTCTTAATTTTTCTTTATAATTATAAAAAAATGCGCTGGTTGCCTTAAATTGCATAGAAAGTTTTTTTTGAAGCACAAAATCAGAATCAGGGTGCAAATGCAATCCTATTTCATGGCCTTTTTTTATTAATTTGCCAAGCTCATCTTTTATCCTTTTGTGCTCAATGCCTTTGCTTGAGAAGCATTGCGTTGAAAGGAAGAAAGTTGTCTTTATTCTATGCTTGTCAAAAACATCCATAAGATTCCTTATACCATGAGAATAACCAATAAATGCTTCTGGATTCTCTTTCTGCCAAATTCTCCTTTCACCTTTATCAACGTATCCAGCTTCTGCGTCAGTTGTTATTACGACTAAAAATGGATATTTTTTTGAGTTTTTCAGTTGTTTATTTCCAATATTTTTTACCGCGACTCCAAAAGATAATAACCTTAAAAGTGATTTTCCAATATGCGTGGAAAAAAATCTATACAAAAACAATTTAATTCTTAGTGTTTGTTTCATTGCATTAAATTATTATAGATTTTTATAAAATCTTTTGATATTTTGTCCCACGAATAATTCTCTTTTACAAACTTGGCAGCATTATTTCCAAGTTTTTGAGATTTTTTCTTGTCTTTTAGCAATGTAATGATTGCATGCGACAGTTCATTAGAGCTTTTCTGCTTAACCAATATGCCGTTATAGCCATTTTTTATCACAAAAGGGATTCCACCTACATCAGTTCCTATAACTGCGCATCCAGATGCCATTGCCTCCAGCATTGATAAGCCAAGAGCCTCAGTTCCGGTTTTGGTTGAGAGCGAAGGGATGAGGAATATATCTGCAAAATTATAATATTTAGCAACATCTGATGCTGGCATTGAGCCAAGAAACTCTAAATTATTTTCAACTCCAAGCTTATTTGCTTGATCCTCCAGCTCTTTTTTATAAGGGCCTTCTCCAATAATTAATAATTTTGCATTTGGGCTGTATCTGGATATGTCATGCATTGAATCAATAAGATACTGCAGCCCTTTTTGATCGCTTAATCTTCCGACAAAAAGCAATATCTTGTTTTTTTTGTATTTTCTTGGCTTTTTCAAATTTCTCTTCTTAAATAAATCAGTATCAACGCCCATGGGCATTACTGCAACCTTAAAAGAATAATCTGGGAACCTTTTTATAAGTTCATCTCTTGTTGCATTGCTGTTTACTGTGATGCAATCTGAATTTTTTATTACAAAATGCTGCAGCTTCTTAAAAAACTTGTTTTTTAGCGGGAATAAGTCACTTCCATGGACTGTAGTCAATAGCGGTATTTTAAGCAATTTCTTGAGAAAGACGCCAACAAATCCCTGTGGAAGAATCCAATGCGCATGCACCATGTCAATATGCTCACTTTTAATAACCATGTATGATGCAAAAAATTCAGATATTATAAGCAAGGGCATCTGTATTTTTGCCAGAAAACTGCTCCTCATATTGGGTATTATTCCGCCATCATAGCATAATTTCTGCAATATTTCTGGCTTGAAATATACAAATCTCTTGATCTGTAATTTACCCATAGTTTCCTTTTTTTTTGCATTTTTATGATGTGGAGCAAGAACTATTATATTATAGCTAGAGGTCAGCCTATTTGATAAATCATAAACAAACCTAGGGGTGCTGTCATTATTCCATCTGGGGAATGTTGTTGCAATGACAAGGATCTTCTTTTCCATAATATGTGAGATAAAAGCTATATTATAAATATGTTTTGAAAACAGGTATGTGCATAGCTAAATAATCTCTCTTAAAGAATAAAATGGGTTTATCCCATTTAATCTCCATGTGGAGATTAAGGTCATCATCTTTGCCAAAATATCTGCGCCGTCTTGGTTTCGTAGTGTGCCCATTATTTTTTTGATGACAACCATTTCCCGCAAAGACCTTTCACCGTTATTGTTTGTTGGCTCAATCTGCGGATGAATGATTCTTGTGAACCAAAAATCTAAGCCGTTCTTTATTGTTGTCACAACTTTAGCCAGATGTTTGTATGATGAGAACTTCTCAATCAGCCACTTCATCTCTTGAATGCATTTGTCATAGAGTTTTTGCCTTTTCTTAGGCGTGTCTTTCACACTTGCTGATTTTACCATTGCAAACAAATCTTTCATCCAGTTGTGCATTGGCTTAGCATCCTAGTATTTTTCTGCCATTTCTTTTGTCTCCCTTAAAATATGCGCCCAGCACCGCTGAAGATATTGCGTATATTCTTCGTAGGCAGAAAGCCCATCGCATATTATTATGCCATTGTAATGATGGCCTAAAATCTCATCGAGAACATTTCTATTTCTCTCTTCCCGGATTACAAAGAAAACATTATCTCGGGAGCGAAATATCCAGAGCCAATGTGTTTTTCCCTGTATCTTAATTTTTGTTTCATCAATGTGCAAATGTGTTGCCCTTCTTATTTTCTTCTTAACATTCTCATATGCAGGAGTTGCTTTGTCAGCAACTCTTTTAGTAACATCATAAACCGCTTTTGATGTTAATGATGTTTTGAACTGCCTTTCTATAGCTAAAATAGTCTTTCTTAAAGGGAGCCTGTCATCGAAGCGAAGAAGTGTTATCTGGGCTTGGAGGTTTTTACCAAATGCCCCTTTGTCGGGCACTTCTCTTGGCTTTGATTCCCAGCAATGCCCGCATCGGCATTCATAAATGCCCCATTCTGCCTTAATGACTTTTATGGGTTGAGGCTCTGGTATCTCCTCATAAATTTTACTTTTGACTTTTTTTGGCTTATTATGCTTACCGCATTGTGAGCAAACATCATCAAAGCAATTGATGAAGGCATTGGGCTCTTTTTGCTTTCTCGTAGCTCCTTTGTAGCCTGTTCTCTTGCCTACTGCTAAACCAGTTATTGAAATAAAGTTCGTTCTTGATTTTCTTTCGTCTTTACTTGGAGGAGTATGAGGGTTCTCATACTTACGAAGTTTTTTCTTGAGGTTATCAATCTCTATTATTTTATCAATCAATTCATCAAGTATTTCTTCCCTGGGCTTGCCTTCATAATTGGTGCTTATCTCTATTCGATAAGCACAGCCCTTACTTTTTTGCCTTCCCATTTTTTTGGAACATAGATTCTTGAGCTGTTGCCTCCTTTAACAGCTATTTTCTCGACAACCTCAAAGCCTTCCATCTCAATTTTCATTGATTTTCTCATAATGTAGTTACAAAGTAACTACAAATATTTAATATTTTCGGTTTTTGGTCAAGATTAGCAAAATTTCAGAAAAAATCGAGGCTAATTATCGACTATGCACATACGAAAACAGAATATATAAATAATAGTTCTTAAGATTAAAGTTTGCGGGGTGTGATTTCAAACTTTTTACCTCAAAAGCAAAAAGAGGAGTAAAAACGTCAGTTAGCTATTTGAGACAGATTAGAAATCCTTTTGGTAGGCATTTTCTTATTCTGCATTTAACGCCATTCTTAAGTTTATTGCAAAAAAAACGATAGAGGTGAATTTCTATGAAAAAAATAAATTTACTGGTGTTAATATTTGTGATAGTTGTTTTGCTGTCAATAGTAGCATTTAGCCAGCTAAGCCCTATAAGCAATATTATAAGTAAGAGGAGTCAAATAACTCCTACCATAAGCTTAGAAAAAAAGGAAACATGCACTACCACATTTTATGATGAAGTGCAGAATGTATATGGGGCTTGTATTCGTTACAATAACTATACAAGCTGCTTGAATACTTCTGGACCAAATACTGATTGCTCATTAAAGCAAGATCAATCCAATTTTCAATGTAAAACAGGAGAAAATATTATTACAAAAAACAAAACAGAATGTAGTCCTAATGATGAATTTATAATATCAATTGATCAAGGAACCGCTGTTCTAAAGAAACGGATAGATTATTCTGACTGGGGTCCTTGCGTTTATAAAGAGGAAAATAGCTGTTTGATTGTAACCTGCCAGTCAATATATGATGGCGCAAATGATGGACAATTTCATGGATGCAAAGGAGGCACAAGCTGCCAGAAGTTTGAGATCTGCGACAACAGCATAAAAACATTCTACAAAAACTCAAGAGAAGATTTTGTTGCAGATGACCCTACTTTCTACCTAAATAAATTAGCTATTAAGGAGGTGTCAAAATGAAACTTAAACTCTTATTAATCTTTGTAATGCTTTTATTAGTTCCACTTTTAGTAAACGCAGATTTAATAGCACATTATTTATGCGATGAAACAAGCGGAACAGTATTAGACAATTCTATGAACGCCAGTTACGATGGCACAGTATCAAATGCTTTATTATGGGATGCAAGTGGGGGAAAAATAGGTGGGGCTTGTTATTTTAATGACCTCTACTATGCTGATGACATAAATTATGGCGGAGTTTCAAACTGGACAATAGCTTTTTGGTATAAGCCAGATGTGACTTATTCTGGAGTAAATAATTGGTTTATATCACGAAGTTCCACTTCTCCAAACTATGGGGGGACTGGAACATTATCAAATACAGGGATAGAAACTATGAACTCGGCAGGCGCACAATATACATTTACAGTTCCTAATATGGGTGCTGGTGTGTGGCATCATGTCATAGTTACTTCAACATCTGGAGTATCTAATGTTTATTTGAATAATACAGCAAGTGTTTCTAACCCCACCGACAGAAGATGGGATTTGCCTAATGACCAAATAGTTATAGGAGGTTATGGAGTTGATGGCAGAGATTATATGATAGATGGCAAAATGGACGATATAAGAATTTATAATGAGGTTATAACTGCTGCCAACAGGTCATTTGTTTTTAATGATGGAGCAGGAACGCAAAACAATTTTACAACAGACGCATCTGACACAACACCACCAGCGATAAACCAAAACTCATATAATATGACCTCGGAAGGAAGCGCTGGCTGCGTAAACTGGAGAACTAACCCAGCTACTCCATGCTCTACAAGCGACACAACACCCACGGTAAATTTTACAACAACTGAACCTGTATGGTGTGCAATTGGAACCCAGAGTATAAACTTCACCCAATATGTTAATTTAGGAGTTGATAGGAACTGCACTATAGGGCAAGGCACTTCTTCACATACCTGTACTTTAGTTCCAGATGACGAGCTGACATTTGCGAATTCCAACATTTACATCGGCTGCAGAGATTCAAGCGGAAATGAAAATACGACAGGCAAAAGCACCAGCGGCCCATTAAGCCTGACAATAACAGGCCTGGAGGCAGGTAGTGATTCAGCCATAGGCAGAGGAGTCCAGAATGCCTTGTTAAGCGGCTACACTAATCACACTAACCAGCAGATTTACGCAAGAAAGCTTGATGGTACCCAAGATTTTGGAACATTTGACTGGATGGCAAAGAAAGGAAGCAAGGTATGGGCATTTAACTATATAACTAGCGGGGAGGCTCATGTCGGCTTATTTAACATAACTCCTGTGCTGTATGTATTGGAAATGTCAAATATAACCAACTCAACCATAATCAATAAAGTTGAGTTGATGATAAATGCGACGAAATGAGGCTAAAAGGAGGTGATAACAAAAAGGTGAGCTGATGGAAAGTAAAAAAAGTGGGCAGGCAGGGATTATAACTGCCTTAATTGCCATTATTTTAGGCTCTTTTGTCTTTGTAAGCGCTGCTTTGACTAATTCTACTAATGAAGCCCTTGTTATAGAATTTAATGAGTCCCTAAATTTAACATTAGTAGCTGTTGTAAGCGGCATAACGGTAAATGAAACTACGGTAAATAACATTACACTTGAAAATCAAACATTGGAAAACATAGCATCAACAAATCAATCGACAATTAACGAAACTATAAATCAAACAATTCCATCAATAAATATAACTCCAATAAATCAGAGCATTAATTTAACCATTCCGATAGATAATAGTACCCTAATAATAAATCAAACCAATTTAACATTACCCATAAATAATGCAACATTAAATATCTTACTACCTAAAATAAAAAATCTAACAAAAATAGTTGAGGATAATAAATTTAAGTTAAACAATGAAACTGAAGCTTATTTAAAAAATATAAAAAATAAAAAGGAAGTAAGAGAGTTTATTATTAAGTTTAAAACTTCTATTGATGAAGCTAAGCTTGTTAATATTACTTTAGATAGAAAAATTAACAGATTCAAACTAACTAAAATAACTGGCGAAATAGATGACATAGAGGACTTAATAGAGGATGCTGAAATAGAGTTTTTGGAGTTAGAGCAGGATATTAATTTATTGGAAGAACAGATACCATTTAATGTAAAAAAAGTTAATGCTGATAATGTTTGGAATTTAAGCAATGGCTCTGGAATTAAAGTTGCTGTTTTGGATACTGGAATTTGGCAGCATGATGATTTAATTCTCGCTGGGGGGGTTTCTATCGTTAGTAATAACTATTATGATAGCCATGGCCATGGAACAAAAGTTGCTGGTGTTATAGCTGCCTTATTGAATAATGAAGGATTAGTAGGAGTTGCTCCAGATGTCAGCTTGTATCCTGTAAAAATACTGCATGGTTCTGCTGGAGACTTAAGCGATGCTATAGCTGGAGTTGAGTGGGTAATTAACAATAATATGGACATTGTTTCCATGAGTTTTGGTTTTTCTTCTTATTCACAAATCTTTAAAGAGGTTTTAGAAGAAGCTTATAATAATGGAATTTTATTAGTAGCAGCATCTGGAAATGAAGGAACTGATAATATCTTGTATCCGTCAAAATATTCTACAGTTATAGCGGTTGGCGCAGTAACAGAAAATGATGATTTAGCCTACTTTTCCTCTTATGGCTTTGAGCAGGAATTAGTTGCTCCGGGAGTGGACATAAATTCTACATCCCTGAGCAATACTTATTCAGTTTCATCAGGCACTTCTTTGGCTGCTCCCCATGTTGCCGGAGTCGCTGCCTTGATTAAGTCTTATAATAAATCATTAACGAATGAGCAGATAAGGGCAAAATTAAGGAATGATGCTTTGGATTTAGGTCAGGAAGGAAAAGATGATATATTTGGGTATGGGCTGGTGCAGGTTAATTTAACTTCCCTTAATTTTACTCAAGCAAATGAATCTTATTTTTATGAATTATTTAATATAACCAACTTCAGATTGCAAAATGAATCTTATTGGTTCTGGTTAAATGGTACTGGAACTATAGATGATGTTGATTTTGAAGAAGGATATTATTTGGTTAATATAACCTACAATGACGGCAGTAAAAAATCAAATATTTATAATGTAAGCGAGAATGGAAACATTTTTATTTTGGCAACTGCTATTGAACATTTTGATTATTATATTTATGATGGTTCATCGAATAGTGATGGTATAGCGTGGATTAACGATAACATTACTGTTAAAGTAACTTCTACTACTGTGCCAACTCCAGAAGGAGAATGCTATTGGATTGATGGTGGCACAAACGGTAGACTTAATTATTGTTTTTTTGATACAACTACACACAAAAATGAGTGTGATAGTGATCCAGATATAACATGTGGCACAGAGACAAACTGTCAGGTTGTTAGCACTTTGATAGATCGATATCGTGAAATAATAAATTATGCTTCTGCAAGAACAGGAACAAGCCAGGCAAGAATCTATGATGACTGCACAACTCCAGGTTCTGGTATAGAAGAGAGTGGCACACTTACTTATTATGTAATAAATACAAAAAGATGGAGATGCACGGGGTTAGCATCCTACGTAGCTGAAGGTTGGTATGGCAGTGCGTGGGTTACAATAGATACTGACTCATGTCAGACCGGACAAGTGTGTGTTGACTCAGCGAACATTACAACTAAAACTTATAGTATAAATCCATGCCAGCTTCCAACAACCCAATATTGCAGCGGAACTATATCCGCAATAGTCGCAGACACTAAAAACAACCCCTTAACAAATACTAAAGTTTACAGCAATAACGTCTTTAACGGCTCGGTTGATAAAGATGGCAATCGCTTAATAAATTACACTTCAGTAACTTGTGGAAGCAGCCAATCAATAACAATTAAATGCTCTGATGACACTCTATGCGATACAAAATCAACATCTATAGATTCAGAAGACGATTACGATTCATTAACATTTACCTGCAACGTCTGCATCAACAAAACAGACTTATCAATTAAATCAAGTGATATTTCTATAAAATCCCAAGGCAATAAGCATAATATTACAGCTTTAATCAATGTAGAAAAGGTAACTGCAAATAACGTTAAGGTTGATTTCAGAGGACAGAATTTAAAGAGTGATGTAACCCAGAATGAAAGCAAGATCATTTCAGTTTCTCAATATCAAAATCAAAACGTTTCAGTATTATGGGACTTAAATAAAACAGACTTTGTCTCTATAACAGTTGACTTTGCCAACACAATAGCAGAAACAGACGAAAGCAACAACTACATCAAAAAAGCTACTCGTCCATTAACCAAAGCTTACTTGGATGTTAATACTAATTATAGTGTTTTAGCTTCAGTTTATAACAATTTCTTAGATGATTACATTGATTTAGTATCTCAAGCGAATGCAGAAGTAAATATTTACGTTGGAAGAAAAAACAGCAATATTCCCACAGGAGAGCAGATTGTAGATAATGGCAAAAGATGGGAACTTAAAGATAATCTTGTAAGGTTTAACTCCAAAAGGGAAGGCTTGCCGTATAATGGTGTAGCAGTTAAGAAAAGTAATAATATCTATGTTTTCGGAAATGAGATTGATGGAGACATTGCTGCTTTAAGGAAGATAGTTGACAATCAAGAATTCTATTTTTCTAAGGCTGTTACAGAAAGAATTGACTACATTTCAGAGGAAGATTTAGATGGTATTTTTGTTTTTGATTATCTGCATAGTGATGAGGATTTAGAGGCAAATACATGAAATTTAAAAATTCAATATTGGGCTTAACGTATTTAATTTTAATATTTACAATTCCAAATGTTGGTGCCTTGACACTTCAAGAACTAATTGATTCTTATAATTTTGGTTATAATGACGGAACTTTAAATATAAATCTATTTGATGACTATATTATGGATTCTGACTCAAACGGACAAAATGATACTTTGATAATAAACCTTACAGTAAATTCCACTTACACTGCCTTTTTTGAAGTCTATTTTGATTTAGTAGAAGAAAGTGGAACTTTGTCAAATAAAATTAACCAAAGTCTATCTTCCGGTATATCAAATATTAATATTAGTTTTGATACTAGATTGCTGACAAAGAATAAATACAACTACTCTGTTAGGATTTATAACTCAACTAACCTGTTGGTATTTAGTAAATATAATGTTGAGACTAATACTTACAATGCATTTGAAAATGGGACAAGTATAAATAGAATTACAGATGAAAATATTAATAATAATTATATTAGAATTAATTTGACGCTTAATGCAACTCAAAACCAAGACATAAACATAACTGCTTATTTGAAGTTCAACCAAACTACAATTAGTGCCACCAAGCAAATAACACTAGCATCCGGATTGCAAACAGCTTCTCTGGATTTTGATAATGAAACTATAAAGTCAACCCACTACAATGGAAATTTTACTTTGGATTTTGTTTTAATAGGTAAAAAGCTTATTCGTCCTAGTTATACGACCTCTATTTACAATTATGAAGATTTTGCAAAAACATCTTATTTCAGAAACTACAGCAGCTCCAGAATTGATACAAATGCCAATAATTTATCAGAATTTTTAGAAATAAACTTTACTATAGCAGTCAAAAATGCAAATACTTATGAGATACAATCTGAAATATTTGACCTGTTTAATAATTTTGTTAAGAACCTGTCTATAACTCAAAGCTTATCAGTCGGCAATCAAACACCTACTGTAAGAATTAATGGCTCTGATATCTATGCTACAAAAATAAGTGGTCCTTACGTATTAAGTATAACAAAATTAATCGAGAATAGCAATATTACAGATAAGCAGTTCGAGCCTCATACAATATTAAATTTAACTTACACAGATTTTGAAAGGCCACCTTTGCCGGACCTGAAAGTAGAAATGAATGCAAGTTTTAACCAGACAACTAACATAACCAATATTACTGTTGAAATTACTAATATGGGGGAATCTCCAGCATTTAATATATTTTTAGACGTTTTTAATAATGAGACTTTTTCAGTAACAAATAATACAGTTCTATTGGATATCAATCAATTACAAAATTACACATTTATGGTAAGTAATACATCAAACACAACCTTATTCACAGCAATAGCAGACTTTGACAATTTGGTTGATGAGAGCAACGAAAGCAATAATATTGTGCAAAATACTGTAACAACTGAAACTGTTTCTTTGGCAATAGACTCAATAACAACTTTGCACACAAATAACACTTTAAAAATCTTTGAATTTGTAATCCATAACGACGGTGATACCACTGTAACAGACATCCAATGGCAATTTGATACAAATGATAATAATGTAATAAACAGCATAATAAACATAAGCTCCTTAAGCGCTGGAGAAAAAGCATTTGTATATTTGCAACACAATTTCAGTGGTACCGGAAACTTTAACGTAAAGGCAAATGCTACTGGTTTAAGGCAGTCAACTACAGTAGTGTCTTCTCTCAGTGCAACCGTGAGCATAGGGGATTTGGTAGTAACGAGCTTTGACGACTTAAATGTTGATGGAACCAAGGCAATATTTCAAATACAGGGAAAAAACCAATTAGATGAAAACATAAGCAACGTTAACTGGTCTTTGACTACTGATGATGGTGAAATAATTAATGCAACAGAATTGTTTGATTTGACTTCAAATAAATCTGTTGAGATTGTTGAATATAAAGAAATTAATAATAAGGTGAAAATATTGGTAGTCAAGGTAAAAGATGGAGGTGGTTGAGATGGAACATAAGGGGTTTATAGAAATACTATTAATATGCACCTTATTAATTTTAGCAGGGTGTGGATATCAAAATGAGGCATCAACAATAGAAAAACTAACAACAGAACAGATTCAAGAAGAGAAATTTCATGTTAAACAAAACGAAGCTTCAAATTTTCTTGAAGAAGGTCAATCCTACTTGTATAACAACAAAGTTTTATACAAAGCTGTAAGGGTTCCTGAAGAGAATAAGGTTTATATTTATGAAAATCAGTCTGTAGTAATTTCAACAGAAATTGAAGAAGAAAATAAAGTTTATGTTTATTTAGAAGAGCCTTCTGAGGTATTTCTTGAAGAAAAAAAGATTTATATCTATGGTAATGAAACACTTATCTCTGAGCCACAAAAAGAATCCGTAATTTTTGTAGTTTTACCAGAAGAATATGAAAATCTATCACCTATTTACCCATTTACACTTCATTATAGAAGACAAGATTTCAATATTACCCAAAAAGTTGACCCAACTTTACAAGCTAAAGTTAGTATGCAAAATCATACTTTTTCTTACATTAAAATTGGTGGTAAAGTCACATCTTCAAAATTGAATATGCTTAGTAACCTCGATGTAAAAATATTAACTTATTCAAATGAAAAAGTTTATGGTGTAAAACTTCCTTTAAATAGATTGTCAGAAATTCAAAACTTACCATTCGTTTTTTGGATAGGGAATTTTGATCCTATTGTTAAATTTGACAAAGAACTTCAGGATTTTATTAGTATTAATTTTACCCAAAAGATACCAATTCAAATTAAATTATTTGAAAAAGATACAAATTTATCTGAAGATAGGACTGTAATCAAAACCCGAGGTTACAGAAGAGAAGAGAATGGTACATTAATTGAAGAAATAACTTATGGATGTATTGGTAATTATGGGAGAATTCTAGAAAGCATTAACATTAATATTAGCCACCGTTATTGTAAAGATTACTATACTGCTACAGTTTATCCTAATGCCACACAAGAAATTGCAAAATTAGAATTTGTTGATTTTATAGCTTATTCACCAGCTGAACGCGTTATATAAAGTACTATAAATAAAAGTTAAAATGATAAAAAGAATTTTGTCCATAATAATTGCTGTTTTAATAATTGTAAATTTTGTTAATGCCATTTCAAATAACGAAACAGTAAAACTACAAGATAATATAAAGTTAGAAGACGTCAAATCAGCTGAATTTTCTGAAATGGAACTACAAAAATTAGAAAAAACGGAGCTAAAGTATCCTCATATAATATACCTCAAATCTGGTAATTTTACTGTAACTAAGAAAGCTGATCCAAACCTGCAAGCTAAAGTTGATGTTGAAGAATATGCTTATGTATATATTATGGTAAAAGGAAGGATTACTTCTCAATTAGATACACTTCGTAATTTAGGTGTAAAAATATTAACTTATTCAAAAGAGCAAATTTATGCTGTAAAACTTCCTTTAAATAAATTATCACATATCCAAAACTTATCATTTGTTCACTGGATAGGAAATTTTGATTCAGATCTAAAGATACATCCTGTACTTCAAAAGATTCTTTATCCAGAAAGAAAGTACGATGACAATGTCAATAAAAATTTTGAAACATTTATTAATTCTATCCCTAATAAATCTATGGAGAAAATTCCTATCTGGATTGCTTTATTTGAAGAGGATACTAATGGAGTTTATAGTGACATTTTGAAAGAGAGAAATTATATACAAAATTATTCTTTAGGGGCTAAGGGATATAGAACTATAATAAATCCAAATATTATACCTGAAATAGCTAATTTAGAATTTGTTGCATTTATTGAGCCATCTCCAACTTTAACTACATTGCTTGATGAAAGTACACCAACTATTAGCGCTGATTATATAAGGGGTGGAAGTTATGATGGCTCAGGCATATCTGTCCAAATTATTGATACAGGTTATGAATCTAGTCATCAAGATCTACCTACACCAACTGATGCAGATAGTTATGTTGGTGCTAATCCTCTTGACGATAATTATTTTGGGCATGGAACTCATGTAGCAGGAATCCTACTTGGACGTGGAAACGCTAATAGTAAATACAAAGGTGTAGCTACAGGAGTTAGTGATATTTACATAGACCAAGTAGTAGATAATCAAGGTCAAGCATTACCTAGCGATATAATTGATGCGATGGAGTCAAGAACAACAGATGTTGCTAGTATGAGTCTTGGGTATGCTGAGACAGCATGCGAAGGAACTGATGCGATTAGTAGAGAAGTAGATGAAGAAGTTTATGATAATAAAAGGGTTTTTGTTATTGCAGCAGGTAATGAAGGTTTAACTTATAAGATACGTTATCCAGGATGTTCAAAAAACACTATTACTGTAGGTGCTACATGGGATGAAAAAACTGGAAGCCATGATGTTGATGATTATTGGGATGATACTAGCGGAGGACCTACAGGAGATGAAAGAAAAAAACCAGATATTAGTGCACCAGGCTGTGATATATATTCAGCCGATTATCAAGATAATGATGGCTACGTATCCAAATGTGGAACAAGTATGGCAACACCACATGTTTCTGGCTTAGTTACTACATTACTTGATCATTATTCCTTCCTTGAGGAGCGTCCAGATTTAGTAAAGGCATTGCTTATAACAAATGCCATAGACCGTGGGAATCCCAATAAATATGGTGCTGGTAAAGTAGATTCTTATCTTGCTCACTGGGTTTTAGATTATTCTGACGGTTGGAAATGGTCATATGGAGGAACAAACAATGTAAGCGAATCTGCTTATCATTTCTATAATATATCTGTACCAGATGATACTGATAAGTTTATTGTAACTCTTGTTTGGAATGAACCTCCTGCTGATTTTTTAGCAGATTCAGCAGTATTAAACAATTTGGATTTATATATAGATAAGGGTGGGGATTTAAATGGATGTTATAGTGGCGAAGAAAACAGTGCTTCAACTGTGGATAATGTAGAGAGGGTAGTTTGGGATGATCCTGGGGAAGGTTATTTTAAAGTGAAGGTATGCCCCACAAATATATCTACGGGTTCTTCTCAGCAATATGGCATCATATTTCTTCGTATTAGAGGAGATCCAACACCCACCCTAAGTGTTTCAGTTAGTGCAAGTGACACTAGCGTTAATATTAATGAGGACTTTACAGTAACTGCAACAGTTTCTCCTGGATCCTATGTAGCCTCAGGCGTGTATTCTGAAATAACTTTACCAAGTGGGGTAAATATACAATCAATGGAAACTACAAGGGAAGATGGAGTAACAATGACATATGGTTCAGACGACGATAGTGTGTTGGGCGATATTCGTTGGGATGATAGCAGATCTGTAACATGGACGTTAAGAGCAATTACTAGTGGGGCAAAATCAATAAGTGTATCTGGTGACGGTAGTAATACCCAAGAAGATTCTGATAGTGTTCAAGTAACTGTTTTAAAACAAAACGGTGAATCCTGCACCCAAGATCCAGAATGTAGCAGTAATAACTGCGTAACAGCAATAAACTCAGGAAGCAAGTATTGTGCAGCAGCAGGAAAAGAATGCTCAAGAAGCGGCTATGACCCTGGTTATGATACAGGAGACGAATATGGAGCTTATATTTGCAAAGGTGATGATTTAGGAGGACAAGAATGCAATTCTGGTAATGCTTGCCATGAATATGGAAGCAAATATTGTAATGGAGTTAATGATTGGGTAACTGATAATGGAGGAGATTCAGAAGGACAAGATGCTAATTGTAATATTTGTGTAGTTTGCAGCAGTGGAACAGGAGATACACCATCTTGTTCTAGTAATATAGCAGCCCATAACCAAGATACAACAGGAAGCAACCAATGCACAGCAACTTGTAAAGAATGTGATGGCTCTGGTAATTGTGCAAATCAAGCAACAGATAATGATTATTTTAGTCAATGTGGAGCAGTAGAATGTGATGATGGTGCCTCACCATCATATTATTACGGTTGGAGTAGTTTAACTTGTTATTATAGAGAAGATGAAGTAGATGGTGCTTGTAATGGAAATGGCAATTGTAAAACAGCATCAGATTATTGCCCTTCAAATCTACAAGATGGCAGTTCAGGAGTTAATGGAACAACAATAGGTAGTTGTGATAATAATTTATGTGATGCTCCCCCAACAGTAACCTTAGTAAGCCCCTCAAACAACAACATCTCAACAACAGGCAACATTCTTTTCAACTGCTCAGCAACCGATGATAATGATTTAGATAATATAACTTTATACCACAACATAAGCGGAACATGGCAAGCTGAAGAAACAAAAACTTTAACAGGTACAGCAGATTATGAAACCTTTACAATAAATAATATTCCAGATGCTACTTTTTTTATTTGGAATTGTTTAGCTTATGATAATGCCTCGCAGTCTGATTGGGGAAATACTAATTATACAACCAAAATTAACATTACTGAAGTTATAGCAAACATGAGCATAAGCTCTTTACAATCAATTTATTCCAATAACACACTACGTGTTTTTGAGTTTGATATAGAGAATAATGGCAACATTGGTATTAATAATATATCTTGGCAGTTAGACACAGGAGATTCTTACATTATTAATAGTACACAAAACATTAGTTTGGATTCTAATGAAGATGTTTTTATTTTTGCAGAATATAACTATTCTGGTGATGGAAGCTATGTGGTAATGGTTAATGCTACAAATGGCAGTGTTTCAGCTCTGGGAACTCTTAATGTTGAAATTGGCGACTTATTAATAACCTCTTTTGACGATTTGGATGTAAACGGATTGAATGTTGTTTTTGAAGCTATTGTCCAGAATAATCTTGAAAATGACAATATAACCAATATAAACTGGTCATTAACAACTGATGATGGTGAAATAATAAACGCAAGTGACTTATTTGATTTGGAGGCAAATGAAACAATATTTATCTATGTACAAAACCAATACAGTTCTGGAGGCACTTATAATCCTTCTTTTACCGTATCTAATCCAACTTATTCAGACACAAAAACAGCTTCTGTAACTACAAACAGCCAGCCAGCAATAACTGCAATTCCAGATATAATCTTTAATGAAGATGCCTACAACGACAGCTTGGATTTGGATGAGTACGTAATCGATGCAGAAGATGATGATGTGGATTTAACATGGACTTATTCAGGAAATACAAATATTGTTGTTAATATTGATGAAACAACACATTTAGTAAACTTTACCGCTATTGGAAATTTCTCAGGAAGTGAAAATATTAAATTTACAGTAAATGACACTTCAGGCTTAACAGATAATGACACTATTTTAGTCACAGTAAACCCAATAAATGATGCGCCAAGCTTTAATTCAAGCAACCCTGTCCCAAGCTTAAAATGGCCGGAAGACACTATAAACAGCACCATTAACCTGACAAGGCATTTCTATGATATTGATAATGCTAATTTAAACTTTACAGCTTCAAACACAGAAAACGTGAGCATTTATATTGAAAACATAACAGGAAAAGTCAACATAACGCCAAATGCAAACTGGTCAGGAATAGCCTATGCTATATTTACAGCAATAGACAATACAGGATTAACTGTAAGCGGCAATAACCTAACTCTTAATGTAACATCAGTAAATGATGCTCCTACATTTACAGGGGATATTCCAGAATGGAAATGGCCTGAGGATATAATAAACATTTCTTTGGATTTAACACAATACTTTAGCGATATTGATGGAGATTCTTTGAAATACAATTATACCTTATTGAATAATATAACCATTTCAATAAACAATGATACCGGAATTGTAACATTAACTCCTGATGGAAACTTTACTGGTGTTAGGAATACAATATTTACAGCCATAGACATAGGAAATTTAACAATACCAAGCAATAATGTAACATTAAATGTGACACCAGTAAATGATCCTCCAACAATTGATACATTTACACCTACAGAATTAACCCCAACAATAGTCCTTGGCAATAGCTTAACATTTAACCATACATCAAGCGATGTAGATGGAGATACATTAGCTTATAGCTGGAAGCTCGATTCAACAGAAAAAAGCACAGAGCAAGGATGGAAATACACTCCAATAAGCAATGAAATTGGTACCCATAATGTTACATTAAATGTTTCAGATGGAACTGTAGCTATAGGCATGCAGTGGAATGTTTCTGTTATAAACCAGTCAGATATTGATGTATATGACTTCTCAGTTTTGAATCAAAATTCAACAGTAACCATATTTGGATTTAATATAAACAACACAGGAAACAGCTTAATGTTAGGAATTAACTGGAGCCTGAATACTGGACAGGAAACGATTACAGCTACTAACTTATTCAGCTTGCAGCCAAATGAAAGCATGTTTATATTTGCTGGCTACAATTACACAACAACTGGGGAATATACTATAACTGCATCAGCAACAAATAAGACTCATACAGATTCAGAAACTATTGCAATAGATGTTCCAGATATTGAAGTAAGCAATGTGTCAGTATTAAATATAAGCGGAACTAAAAGAATTTTTGAAATTGTTATAGAAAATACCCTATCAACAAACCTGACAAATGTAAATTGGACTTTTGATACAAAAGATAGCTCTGTAATCAATGCAATAAATAATGCTTTATTGCAGCCAAATGAAAAACTATTTGTCTATCTGGATTACAACTTTACCACAACAGGAGTATTTAATGTCAATGCGACAGCAAAGAATGGGACTTTAAGCGATTCTAGAAATTTGACAATAGCAGTAAGCTGATTCTTAAATGTTTTCAAAAAGGTTTTTAAATACCATAAAGTAACCTTAAACCATGCAAGTTGTAATCTTATGCGGGGGCAAGGGGACAAGATTAAGTGAATATACTGAAGAAATCCCTAAGCCACTGGTAGAAGTAGGCAATAAGCCTATACTCCACCACCTTATGGAGCTATATGCGCATGCCGGGCATAAAGATTTCATACTGTGCTTAGGCTACAAAGGAGAAAAAATAGAAGAATATTTTAAAGATAATAGAAGTTGGAATATTAAGTTTATAGATACTGGGGAAAACTCCACTAAGGCTGAAAGGTTAATGAAAGTTAAAAACGAAATAAAAGAGAATACATTTCTTCTGTCTTATGGGGATGATTTGAGTGATGTAGATATAAATAAAGTAGTAGATTTCCATAAAAAAACAGATAAAATTGTAACACTTACTGCTGTGCCTCTAATCTCTCCATTTGGAATTATTGAGTTAAATAAAAATAATGATGTAGTACAATTCAAAGAAAAGCCAAAATTAAGTTATTTAATGAATGGCGGATTTTATGTAGTAGACAAAAAGATTTTTGATTATATAAAGCCGGGTTATGATTTGGAAAAAGAGGTATTTGAAGACCTTACAAAAGAAAAGCAGATTGCTGCGTTCAGGCATAATGGCTTTTGGAAATCGATGAACACATTAAAGGATGTCATAGAACTAAACGAATTATATAACAAAGGCAAGGCACCATGGATAAAATAAGCTGGAAGAATACAAATGCATTGATTACGGGAGCTGATGGCTTTATTGGCAGCCATATAGCCAAAGCGCTAATTGACAAAGGCGCAAAAGTGACAACTATAGTAAGAGACCTTAAAAAAACCAATAATTTAGACATCCTGAACTTAAGAGATAAAATAAATATTATTCATGGAGACCTTGTTAATTTCAATGATTGTGAAAGATGTATTAATGAATATGACATTGAATTTTGCTTTCACATAGCTGCCCAGGCAATAGTCGGGCCTGCCAACAGAAGCCCTTTATCAACATTTGAATCAAATATCAAAGGAACATGGAACATGCTGGAAGCTTGCAGGATCTCAAAGACCATTAGAGGCTTAATCATTGCATCATCTGATAAAGCTTACGGGCAGCAGAAAAAACTGCCATACACTGAAGATTCTCCTTTAAACGGCTATTTTCCTTATGATGCCTCTAAAGTCTGCGCTGATGTTCTTGCAAGATCTTATTTCATGACATATGGGCTTCCATTAGCCATAACAAGAAACGCAAATACTTACGGGCCAGCAGATATGAACCAGAGCAGAATAATCCCGGATGTTATTATGAGATTAATAAGAAATGAGCAGCCGATTATAAGAAGTGATGGGACTCCTGAAAGGGATTATATGTACATAAAAGATGCTGTTGATGCTTACATAACGCTTGCAGAAAATTTGCACAGGAAAGAAGTTGCAGGCCAAGCCTTTAATTTTGGCACTGGAAAACCTATTAGTGTGCTGAATTTATATAACAAAATTATAAAACTTATGGGAAAGGATGTTAAGCCTAAGATTCTTGGAGAAGCAAAAAATGAGATTGACAGGCAGTATCTTGATTCCGGAAAAGCAAAGAAAATTCTTAATTGGGGAGCCAAATATGGCATTGATTCTGGGTTAAATGAAACAATAGATTGGTATAAAGCCTATTTCTCAAAATGAAAAAGAAAGAAAAGCTTATAAAACCTAAGGAATTTCTTAACTCAAATATGGGTAATATCACTCAAAAATGGGTTAAACTGCTTATTCCGTTTGCTTCAGGATACAGGCAGAAGTTTACTGAGACAGAATTAGCGAAATTGTCTAATATCCCCCAGCAGTCTGCTTCAAGGTATTTAAACAGCCTGGTGGCAGAAAACCTCCTGAACTACACTGTTCAGGGAAGGAATAAATTATTTTTCATAGATTTTTCAAAGCCAACCGCTTATACCCTTTTGCAGACAATAGAGAGCTATAAATCCCTTGAATTCCAGCAAAAAGTGAAAGAAGCCTCATTAATAATCAATGAAATTCTAATTCATTCGGATGCGATAATCCTCTTTGGCTCTTATTCAGCATACGCTTTTGACAAAGAATCTGATATAGACATAGTTCTAGTGGGTAAAGCTGAAAAAGGTAGCATCAAAGCAATAAAAAATAAGTATTCCATAAATATTAATGAGCATTACATCTCATATGAAGAATTTGCAAAGGCGTTAAAGGCTAAGAATGCATTATCATTAGAAATACTAAAAAGCCATATACTTTTCGGCAATATCTCCAAGATTATTCGAATGATTATTGAGGCAACTTTATGAGCATTGAAAAAATCAAATGGTGCTTGTGCCAGAAAAGGGGAATTAAATTAACAGAACCAAAACCTCACCTTATCATGTCCTATATCCAGGAAGCTGACGAAACATTAGAAAATGTTTTTTCAGCAAAAGGCAAATGGAAGACTATTACAGCATACTATGCCTGCTACAGCGCCATCTACTCTATTCTGGTGAGATGCGGAATTAAAAGCGAAATTCATGAATGCACAATAGAATTGATGGATTTGTTCGATTTCACAAAAGATGAGAAAGATTTCCTTAGGAATCTGAAAGAGGACAGGATTCAGGCGCAATATTACCTCAAAAGTATAATGCTTAAGGACGAAGACTCTGTGAAAAATTTCATATTGAGGTGTAAAGTCATACTCAGCAACCTTAATACTAAAAGTATTTGAGATATCGGAAAAAAGCTAGAAGAGTTAAACGCGAGTAAAAAAATAAAAAATTAAGGAAGTTCAAAATGAACATTCTCGTAATCATGAAGCGTTTTGGCGCAAATAAGGATATGGTTATGCAGAACTTTGGGAGGCAGATAAGGCTGTTTGAGCCACTGGCAAAAAGGCATAAAATTGATTTCTTTTGCCCGGATTATAAGAAGCACGAAAACAAGGACATGAGAATAAACAACATAAACTATTACATAAGGCCTTACTCAATTTTAAAGCATTTTAGATTATTAAAAAACCTGAAGAAAATAATCAAACAAAATAATTATGATTATATTGTAGGCTCCACTGACCCATTATTGGGAATTCTCGGGCATAGATATGCAAAAAAGTTCAACATAAAATATGTTTATGATATGCAGGATGAATATAGCTGTTACGATTCGTACAAAATACCTTTTGTGAAATATCTCGACAAAAAAGCAGTTAAAGATTCTGATATAGTGCTTACAGTCAGCGAGTCATTAAACACGCATGTCAAGAGTTTCAGAAAAAAACCAACCTGCACAATACAGAATGGCATTGATTTAAAGGCATTCAAAAGAATGGATAAGACAAAGGCAAGAAAGATTCTCAAGCTGCCAAAAGGAAAAATTATAATCTATGTTGGAGAGATAAGCAAATTTAAGGGAGTGGACATACTTATTGAGGCATTTAAGGAGGTTAAAAAAACTATTCCAGATGGCTACTTATTATTAAGCGGAAAAATTTTAGATAATATTGATGTAAAGCAAGACTCTATAATTTACGAAGAATATCCAAAAAGAGATGATGTTATTACTGCATTGAATGCTGCTGATGTTGCAGTTTTGCCGAACAGAAAGAATGCGTTTTCACAATATTGTTTTCCCTATAAGTTAGCAGAGTATATGGCAACAGGTATTCCAATTGTTGCTACAGAAATAGGCGATTCTGCAATAATATTGCCAAAAGCAGGTTATCTGTGCAAACCAGACAACGAACATGATATGGCAGAAAAGTTAATATATGCAATAAAAAAGAATAAAAAAGTAAGTTATAGCCGCGTATTAAGAAATTTGGCATGGGAAGCGCTGTCAAAAAAACTAAACAAAATCATCATAAAAAATGGTAGAACCAATTAAAGACTTAAGGAAGATATGCCAGACAAAGAAGCAGCCATTGTATATGGAACTGGTTTCGATGAAGATATCTGTATATATAACAAAACTTCTTCTTTACACTAAAATTTCGGCAGATTATGTAACCCTGTCTATGATTCTTCTGCTGATTGTAGGTTCAATATTCATGGCTTTTGGCGGTTTATGGATGATTTTCATTGGCGTTCTAATAATACATTTTACAGTAATACTGGATAATGTAAATGGAGAAGTTGCAAGGTATTGGAAGGAAGACGGGATTATTGGTACATTCCTGGAGCAAGTATACCATAACGTTGCAGTTCCTTTATTTTTTTTCACACTTGCATATGGTGTCTTTCTCAAAACAGGTTTTACTTCTATACTGATTTTTGGGTTTTTGGCTGCACTCTTTGGCAAACCCATAGTTCTCAGCTCTATAAAGGATGCTGTAATTGCTGAAAGAATGAGTGAAATAAAGAATGGGAAGAAGATGCAAAAAATATCTATAACAGGGAAGCCCAACATCAAAGGGGGTGGCACAAAAACAGGTAAGAAATTATATGGCCTATATGATATAGTGCGTGAATTTTGGGTATACCCTGCAAATATTATGCATGTAACAATAATTGCAGTTATAGAGCTTATCAATATGCAACAGGGTTTTTTCCAACAGTATATGCTCCTTTCTTTATATCTTGCAGTATATGGAACAATTTCCGCATTAATTCAGACAACTGCATTTATAGTAAACTATAAGGGAAAAACAGTTAGCCATTATTATAAAGAGCTGTTTGGCAGGGGGTAAGATGATATCTGGAACTGCTAGAAGAATTACTGCAAATTTTTTGAGTTTAATGAGCTCTCAGATTATATCTAGGGTAATCCAGCTTATTATCTTTGCTTATCTGGCAAGAGTTCTTGGAAAAAGTGGCTTCGGAATATTCAGTTTTGGGCTTGCTTTTGCCTTCTTGTTTGTGATTATTGCTGATTTTGGCTTATCTAATTTGATTGTAAGGGAGATAAGCCGGAATAAAAAATCAGCTTCAAAGTATCTGTCTAACTCCATTATAATAAAGCTGCTGCTTTCAGCAATTGCCTTTGTTTCCGCTTATTTATTCCTTAACATAGCGGGGTATTCTGAAGAGATGAAAACAATTGCTTACATCATGCTGGGTTTTACATTAATACAGTCTTTTACTGAGCTGTGTTATGCTATATTCCGGGCTTTTGAGAGAATGCACTATGATGCCTTCATAAAGATATTAAGAATGCTCATACTCGCAGGAATAATATTTTATTTGATAAAAAACAATTATGGGCTTTTAGCATCATCTATGGCTTTTCTGGCAACGGAATTTATTATCCTAATAATTGCTTTTTTCATAACCTACACAAGATTCATTAAAATTAGTTTTGAATTTGATTATGGCTTCTCAAAAAGCCTATTAAAAAAATCCTCATTATTCTTCCTTTCTTTGGTTTTCTCAAGCCTCTACATGTATATAGATGTGATAATGCTCTCAAAAATGCGCTCTACAGCAGAAGTGGGAATTTATTCTGCTGCAACTAATATAGTAATTTCGCTTATTTTTATACCTTTAATGTATGGAAATTCTATCTATCCTGTGTTGTCAAGATTTTATGTTGACTCAAAAAAATCTCTCAGGCTTGCTTACGAGAAGTCATTTAAATACATGCTCCTAATAGGGCTTCCGGTAGCAGCCGGAATCTACATTCTTTCTGATAAAATAATCTTATTGTTATATGGAAAAGAATATGCTGCATCTGCAATAGCGCTTAGCATATTATCAGGTTACTTGTTTCTGAAGTTCCTTAACCCTGTAACTGGGTTCACATTAATGGCTATAAACAAGCAGGGCTCAAGGCTTTTCAGCCAGGGAGTAGCTGCATTGATAAATATAATCCTAAATCTTATATTAATCCCCCTTTATGGATTTGTAGGTGCTGCTTTTGCAACTTTAATAACTGAAATTGCCTTCTTTATTGCTTACACCTCCTTTATAATTAAGTGTGGTTTCAAATTTAAATTTATACGCGCATTTATTTATAAGCCAATAATAGCCGCTGCTATTATGGGTTTTTTATTGCCATTTATCAGAAATTTATTTTTAGCTATGATCTTAGGAATGTTTATATATATTGCAGCGCTATTAGCCCTCAGAATAATGGATAAGGATGACAAATCTTTATTTGATGGGATTGTAAGGAATGCATAATCAAATCTTCTTTAAGGTTGGATTTGATTTTAACAGAATAAAACAATGTTAATATAGAAAAAATGCAAAAACAAGGTAAAAATGGATAAATTAACAAAAGGCATTTTAAGCGTAAAATTATTGCAAGCTTGCGGTTGTGATACAAATTCTGCTATCTACGCTTTCGTGCCAAACATAGGAGAAGACATTAGCTTATCTACACACAATTTACATAATTTGCCCCAGATTCTTGATTCAGCAATAGAAATATTTACTGAAAACAAAACCAAGGTTGCGAAGAGTTCTACTTATTATATCCGATTAAAAAAAGAGCATGAAAACTTCTTAAATCTGTTTGGTGATGTTTGCGGGTTGACTAATCATAAAGAACAAACAAAAATAAGCCAAAACAAAACAAATGCTGCTTTAAGCGCTATAAGCTCTCTGTATTTTGATGCTTTTACAAAACCTGTGCAATTCTTTTTGCCTCACTCTTCAGCTTGCTCAGGGAAATGGAACTTTTGGGACAGTATAGATTTTTTTGTTTTTAAAGAAAAACTGCAAAACAAAGAATTCAATTTTAATTTTAGGGAAAAAATAATGAAAAGTGAAGTATGGAATACGAAGTTTGATTTAAAGATTTTCCCAATGATTGTGCAAAGAAGGCTAATAAAAGAAAAACTGCTAGATAAAAAATTAAATCCAGAGTCTATGATTAAAGCAATGATAATAAAGATGGGGGAGATGGGAAGGCCATTCATAAATTACGAAGCTATTGATTTCTCTATAAGGGAATTCTTTACTTATTTAGGGGCAAAAAAATATCTTAGAGTAGATAGGGAAATGGAATTCCTAAAGAGATTAGACAGTGAAATAATAACTCTTTTGAAAGAAGGTTTGTAATTTTTCTTAACTCATCATATTTAAGCCTTTCGGTGGAAGATTTTTAAAGTAAAACTTAATCACTTTCTAAATGAAAGCAATTATAATAGCAGCAGGACCCTCAAAGAGGTTGAGACCGTTAACAGACGACATCCCAAAATGCATGTTAAAGATAGATGGAAAACCAATACTGCAAAACACAATAGACCTATTCAGAAATAATGGAATAAATGATATTTCTGTAATAAGAGGTTATAAAAAAGATAAGATAAACTTTCCTAAGGTAACATATTTTGAAAATACTGACTTTTGGAACAATAATATACTTCATTCTTTAATGCGTGCCAGGTCAAAGCTGGAAGAAGCAATTAAGACAAAAGAAGATGCAGTTATGACTTATTCTGACATATGGTATAATGACAGTGTTGTTAAGGCTTTATTAAAATCAAAAGAAGATTTTGCATCTATAGTTGATACTGATTGGCATGATTATTATAAAGGAAGAACTGATCATCCTATTTCAGAAGCAGAAAATGTGATTATAGGCGATAATAAAAGAATGCTTAAGATAGGCAAGCATATTTTTACTGAGGGTATCCAAAAAGAAAAACAGGGGGAGTTTATCGGCTTATGGAAATTTACCCCAGAAGGAACCAATATTTTCTTAAAACATTTCGACAGGCTAAATTCAACATTAAAGATGACAGATCCATACCAAAATGCAAAAGAATGGCAGAAATCCTATATTACAGATATCTTTCAAGAAATGATTGACAAAGGAGAAAAGATTTATTGTGCTCCAATAAAAAAGAACTGGGCTGAATTTGATACCATACAAGATTATAAAAGAATTGGCGGAGAGATATCAAAAAATTTGTTGAAATGACCTCCTCTGACGGACTAAAGTCCGCAGTATCCCGCGTAGGGAATTTCAAGCTAAACCGTGATGCTTAGCTTGGTTTAAGATGTACAAGATTGTATCACTAAGTTGGTTATAGCCAACAGTTACAGCACTTCCGCCGCGACTCCAGAGATGTCCTTGAGGGTATCTTAAGCGAGATTTAGGGTGGTTTTTGAAAAAGCTGTATGCTGAACAGCCTTTCAAAAGCTGCATGGCTTTTTCATCAGTCATGCCTTTCGGCAATGTAACAAGCGTATGTAAATGGTCGGGCAGAACATTAAGGATACGGATTTTAATGTTATGCCTTGAAGCCGCTTTGCGGACGCAAGCTTCCGCAAGGTTTTTGTACTCAAACTTCGCAAACATATTATAGCGGTACTTTGTTTGCCAATTCATATGCCAAAAGTTGATGCCAACTTTGTGGTTGTAATGTTCCAATTCAATTATTTGTTTCATTTTCGTTGCTCCGTGCAACGAAAGCTAACGCTAAATCGAGTTGAGATTGAGCGTGCCGAAATTTCGCTGCACGCTTAATCTTTTATTTAAGAAGTAGAAAAACTTTAGGCAAGGCAATTCATCTACACAGAAACTGTGTAGTATTCTTGCCTACGAGAATAAAAAATGAGAATTTTGTTTATCCAAAATACGCCAATAGAATCTTTTGGCGTTATGTATATTTCCGCATTATTGAAGATGCATAACCACTATTGTGATGTTTTAATAGAGAGTAATATTAATAAAATAATGGGTTATATAAAACATAAACCTTTTGATGTTGTAGCTTTTTCTGCCATGAGTTTTATGCATAACTGGATTTTGGAGTTGGATAAAAATATAAAAGAAAAGTATGGCTGCAATATTGTTGTTGGAGGACCACATGCTACATTCTATCCAGATATTATAAACAATGAGCAGATAGATTTTGTTTGTATTGGGGAAAGTGAATATGCAATGTTGGAATTAATTGATAGCCTTGAAGAAAATAAACCAACTAATAAAATAAAAAATATTTTGGCTAAGCAGAATAAGAAAATTTATAAGAATCCCTTAAGAAATTTGATTGAAGATTTGGATCAACTTCCATTTCCAAACAGAGATATTTATTACAATAAATACCCTATCTTAAAAACTGGAGTGTCAAACGTTTTATATTTGGAAGAGGGTGCCCTTTTAATTGCTCTTTCTGCCATAATCATATGCTAAAACATATATATAGGAATAAAGGAAACTATATCAGAAAGCGTTCTCCAGAAAATCTAATTGAAGAAATTTTGTTAGTAAAGAATAGATATAGAATGAAGACAATTAGCTTTAGTGATGATATTTTTACATTCAATAAAAAATGGTTAAAAAAATTTTTAGAACTGTATAAAAAGGAGTGAATATTACGTTTATATGCAACACTCATGCCAATATAATTAATGAAAAAGATATTATTTCTCTTAAAAATGCATGTTGCTATGGTTTAATGATGGGTATAGAAACAGGTAATGAGAAATTAAGAAAAGAAACATTAAACAAGCAAATATCAAATACTCAGATAATAAAAACCGCTGGATTAATAAAAAAATATGATATAAAATTGTTAACGTTCAATATGCTGGGTTTGCCTGGAGAAACATTAGAAAATGCTCTGGAAACAATCAAACTTAACATAAAAATCAAGGCTGATTATTGTTATAGCGGTATATTGCAACCATTCCCAAAAACCAAAATATCAGAATATGCAATTAAGAATGATTACTTACACAAAGATTTTAACTTATGCGAAGCCATTAACCATCGTGGAGTTTATTTTAAGTCAAAATATAAAAATCAGCTTAATAATTTAAGCAATATTTTTTATATTGTGGTTAAGAACCCAAAATGGATGCCTTTGGCGAAAGATTTAATCGAGCTGCAGTTCAATAACCTATTTGAAAAGATAGGGGCATTAAGTTATGGGTACAATGTTATTAGGTTCTATAGAATGGATAAGTTAGCAGCTTTGCATTTCTATTTAGTTAGTTACAATATAATTAAAAATCAACTAGTGCCTGTTAAAAAATAAATAACTTTGTTATCGTCAAAATCCAATCTTTTATATGAGACATTGTTAGAATCTAACTTATTTTTAGAAATCTTATTAAAAATCAAGTAAGCGAGGTGTAACAATAACTCTGAAATTTTTCTGGTAATTTTTTGCATTCCCTCATGCCAAATGCAGGGTAATGTCTATATGCCCAAGCAACACCTTCTGATAATCCTTTATAGCAGTATTGTTGATATTTTTTATCTATAATATTGCATTCCTCAACACCGATAGAAGGTATTTCATGTATACTCCTACTAATAAGATCTTCTGCTAACCCTAAACCTAATCCTTGGTAGCAATAAACCCTATTTTTTATATCCAAATTGTTGCATTTTTGAATGCTCAACTCCATATTTAAATTCACCCTAGTACCAAAACCTACACCTATATAACAATAATTCTTTTTGTTATCTAATTCCTCACATTCTTTTATGCTTTTATTATACTCAAATTTAAGTTTACTTGCAGTATCTCTTCCTATCGACCTATAGCAGTAAGGGATATGCTCTTCATTTAATTTATTGCATTCATTCTCACAATTTCGATTGTCTAAGCTACAATAATGACCTAACCATTCAGCAAAAAGTTCGTAATTGTAGGGCTGGTATGGAGAATTATTTCCAAGACTCCATTTGTCAAATACAACAAGATTAATATTACCAAAAATCCCAATTAATATTGCTGTGATAAAGATTGATGAACCAGCATATCTAAGAATTTTATTTTTTTTTATTGATAATTTTATAATAAATAAAGATATTATAATAAAAATAAAAGGATATACTGGTAATAGATAAACATAGCCTTTACTCCAACCTACAGGTCCAACATTATAGGAACTTAAGGAATAAATGATGAAGTAGATTATGGGGTAAGCCAATATAAATATTTCCTTTCCAATTTTAGCGGGCTTTATGCTAAATTTATACAGAGGAATTAAACCTTTGATTGATTTAAGGACATATTTTCTATTTAAAAAAACTAGATAAACAAATGAGATAACAAATATTGAATAATAACCGTAGTTTAAAAACTTAAGATAAAAAGTATATTCAAAATAATCACCATTTTCAAAATTCCAATCAATATTATTGAAAGAGTTAGGAATATCCTGATTTAACAACTTAAAAAGTTTTGAAGTGGAGACCAACAAAAAATTGTCAGTTTGTGGATCTTGAAAAAAGTTACTAGGAACAAGCCTGGTGTAACCAATAAAATCATGTGTAAAGTTGAAGTACAATGAAGGACTAAATCCTACTAAAAAAAACACTATGAAAATAAATAACTCTTTTTTAAAAAAAAACTTTTTATCAAAAACATACCAAAATAGTATGCAAGTAAAAATAATTACTAATGAATGTAACGATAAAAAAAGAGCAATTCCACTTATAATTCCAAGAAATGCATAATTTTTAATGTCCTTCTTTGGATTTAAGAAGGCTCGATAAAAAAATAATGCTATCAATATTGGAAAAAAAATCGCTACATGCCTCTCAGCTCCATCTGCTAAAGAAGAAATTGTAAAAAGTTGCGGGGAGAAAATAAAAAGAATTGAAGTCACAATGGCTAATTTTTTGTTAAAGAACTTATTCAAAAATAGAAAAAGGACTATTAAAGTGAATAGTGACATCAGCAACCATAATAGTTTTATAGTCATCCCAGATTTTCCAAAAATTAAAAATAAGGGTACAAGAAGGGATGCATCCAGAATTAGAGAGCCTTCATGCGGACCAAACAGCATTTGATACTCCCATATAGGAAATGTTGGGCCATTAATTATCTCATTAGCTATTAGGCCTATCCTGCTTTCTTCATAATCATATAAGTACGGGGAAGTAGACAAGATTAGAAATCTCACTATTAGAAAGAAAAAGCATAGTATGAACAAAGTATCGTTATGAAAAAATTTATTTTTCATTGTCAAGAGATTCCATTATCCTATTTAATTTTTTGGCTATATAACCCAGGCTCACATCATCTAATTGTTCATTAATCGGCAAGTATAAAGATTTCTTCTCTAATTGGTCTGAGATTTGGCATTTGCAATTATATTTTTTAAATCTCTCCAAACTTGAACATGAAACATTCCAGCTTTCCTGAGTGTCTATACCTCCATTTAACAATTTCCTTTTTACCTCTTCCCTTCTGCCAACTACAATGTCATAATAAAGGAAAATGGATTCCACTTCTGCGGTCTGTTTTTGTTTTTTAATTTTTTTTGATAACTGCGATGATAAAATTCTTGCGTTCTTCTGCCGTTTAATATTGCCTATGTCCACAAGCTTTATTTGATTTAACCCCAAAACCGCTTGGAAATTAGTGTACCGGGTATATTTTTTAATACCGCCCTTATCTTCAAATAATATATGTACTGGGTCTAGTTTAATAAAGCTGGATAAATACATTAACGGAAAAACAAATATATTAAAAAAAAGTGGTCTAAGGGAAAGAATAATAAAATTCATCAAAATAAATTTTTTAATAATGGGTAACTTGGGAGGTAAAGAATAATTTTTTACATTTTCTTTTAAATTAGCAGCAAGCCAATCAATATTTGTAACAATCATTCCTCCGCCAAGGGTGTTTATCTGCTTACCCCTGGCAAAGCTAAAATATGCTGCATCCCCGAATTTTCCTACTTTAACCCCCTTGTATTTTGCTCCGATAGCCTGCGCACAATCTTCTATTACTTTTAATTTATAAGTTGACGACAACTTCATAATACTGCCTAGATCGCATGGCTGACCGTCAATATGAGTTGCAATTATTGCTTTTGTTTTCCGAGTGAGTTTAGATTCAATCAATTTTGCATCCATATTAAATGTGCCACTGTCTACATCGATAAAAACAGGGATTGCCCCAATATGTTCAATAGCTGATGGAACAGCAGGACAAGTAAAAGATGGAAGGATCACTTCATCACTCTTGCCAATTCCTAATTGCTGCAACAATAAGACCAAACCATTACGGGCTGAAGAAAAAGATATAGCATATTTTACACCAATATACCTTGCAAATTCTTTTTCAAATTCCCAAATATAATCCCCCTCGATCAATTCCTTCTTATATAAAAGCTTGAAAAATAAAGTTATGCTGCCTTTGGGCAATTTTGGAACATACCTAAGTATCATTTTTTACAACTCTTGTGATAAATATAATAAATTAAGTTAAAACAAAAATTTTAAGGTATCAACCATAAACTTTCTCCAATTTAAAGCTGCAAAAATACCTTGTTTAATAATAAATTTAGTTATAAATTTAGGGTTCAAGTAATATTTCTTATAAAAGTATTTTTGAAACTCCATTAGCTCTTTGTTATTAATTTCACTGTAATTAGAACAAACAAATTTGTAAGGGTAATTTTCTGTTTTAAATGATTTTTTATTGCGATGATTTTGTGAATCTTGATAGAACGTAAAAAAATGTATTTGAATCATTTCACAATAAAGTTTTTTTGCGAGCTCAAATGTTTTTTCAATCTCTTCTTTTGTTTCTGAAGGGTTTCCAATTATATAAAAACCTACTCTCCAGATACCTATTTTTTTTATTTGATTGTTAACATCTAAGATTTTTCTAACAGAAATTTTTTTATTCAGTATTTTTAAGATTCTATCAGAACCCGACTCAATGCCCAAACAGAGAGTTGAACATCCAGCTTTTTTCATTTTAACTAATAGTTCACTATTTAAATTATCAACTCTGCTTTGAGCAATCCATTTAAGATCTAGTTTCCGCTTGATTATTTCATTACAAATTTTGATGGTATGTTTCTTATTTTCAGTAAAGTTATCATCAACAAAATAGATTACATTGACTCCACAATTTTTTAATAATTCCATCTCATCTACAATATTTTTAGGGGTTCTCATCCTATAAGGTTTTCCATAAGAAGCTCTTTCAAGTGAACAGAAAATGCAATTATGTGGGCAACCCCTACTTGATAGTATATAACCCATTTTAATTTTCTTTTTAATGTTAACAGGATAATAAAAAGTATACCCCCCATTAACAAAAAAACCATGTTTTGGGAATGGCAGAGAGCTTAAGTTTTTTATTAGCGGTTTTTCTTCTGTCAGAATTATTTTTTTGTTGTAGTAAACAATACTGGCAATATGATTAATATTTTTTGATTTTTTAAGATTTCTGATTAATTCTAACAAAGTTAATTCTGGTTCATTTAAAATAACCAGATTTACGGGGCTTGCTTTAAAAATAAAATCCTTGTAATAAAGTGATGCAAAAGGCCCAATTAAAACTATTTTTTTGACTATACGCTTAATTTTCTTAGATAATACCAAAGCTAATTTGACCGTATTTATTGCTGGCTTAATAACCACAACATCGTTCTTATTTTTGTTTATATAAGAAGTGAGCCCATCTATTGAAAAATTCTTGATATTTAAATCTATCAGCTCTACTGTGTTTCCATTTTTTTCCAGTAAAGATGCACAATATCCAATATCTAAAGGCGGCAAAATATGCCTGGGGTGGCTTGATTTAATATTTGGCCTAAAATTTATAAATAAAATTTTCATTTTCTAAAATTTACCATTATTCTTTCTAACTAGCCGCAAAATAGGTTTAACTTGTTGATAACATTTTTCCATGTATACCTATCCAAAAACCACCTTGGAGGTCTTCTATCTTTTTTTGACAAATTATTAATAACATGTTCTGCAAAGTCATCCCAATCATCACTTATCACTAAAAAGCCTTTTATGCCCTCATCTGCCAATTCTCCAGCACCGATTGATGTGCTTATAACCCTCTTACCACAAGCAATTGCCTCCAGTATTTTAAATCTTGCCCCAGCACCATGCAATAACGGGTTAACAACTATGTCAGAAGCATCTATATAACTTTTAATATTTTCTACAGGTCCGGTGAATATAATGTTTTCATGCTTTAAATTAGGGGGATTAGAACCAACTATTAAAAATTTTATATTTTTTCTTTTGTCAAAAACCAGAGGTTTTTGAGCATGCTCAGAATTTTCATTAGAAAATTCTGACATTTTAAGAATTTTAAGAGTTCTAGGCATAATTTCATTATAAATTATGTTTACAGTTTCTTTATTTGGGGAATAATCAAGTTTTCCAAAAAATAAGACAATTAAATCATCAAAATTTAATTTTAATTTCGTTCTTATTTCATTCTTATTTGTTTTTTTAAAAAGATTAGCATCTATTCCATTAGGAACAACTATTATTTTTTTATCACTAATACCAATATTTATAATTGCTTTTTTATCATTTTCAGAAACACAAAAGATATATTTAGAGAATTTCCATGTGAGTTTTTCATATAACTGTATTGTAGGAGAGATTAATTTTCCAAGCAAGCCATAATTAAACTTAACTAATTCGTACTCAATGTTATGCTCGTCAATAATATAAGAAACATTTGTTAAAAGTTTTAATAATGACAGGTATACTCCGGACCATGCAAATTCTCCAATAACTAAATCAATTTTTTCCTTTTTAATTATCTTATAAGACTTTATTAATAACAACGGATTAAATAATTGCGCAGCCCTTACTGAAGGTCCAACAGGATATAATTTAACATTACTAATATTAGTTTTACTTTTAATTTTTCCTTCTCTTACCTCTTTTACCTGATGATATTTATTGTAAACATAAAATATTTTATTTCGCTTTGCCAAGTATTTTAAAAATGCATTTGTCCTAACCGCACCCCCAGAAAGAGCTGGAAATGTGTTTGATGGAGAGATTATCAGTATTTTCATAGAGAGATTAAAGGTTGGCTTGTTATATAAAAACATTTTTATAGTGGCCATATATAACAAATAAAATACAAAAATGAGAGTATTATTTATTTATCCTCAAGCACCTACAACCCTTCAAGAATCTGGATTTCCACTAGGAGTTGGTTACTTGTCTTCTATTCTAAATGGTAATGGACATAAAACCTCTTTGTTAGTATTAGATTCGTTCAATGAACTAAAAGTTAGCGGTAAAATAAAAAAATTTAAGCCTAATTTGATTGCAATTACTTCTACTAGTGACCAGATAATATTATCAAAAAAATTTGTTGATTTTATTTATAAGAAATTCAAATTACCTATAATTCTTGGAGGAATACATGCAACTGTTGCTCCAGAAGAATGTGTAAATATTCTCGGAGTAACTGGCATTTGCAGAGGCGAAGGGGAATATGCTATGCTTGAGTTTGCCGATGCACTCGGAAAAAATAAGGAATTTACAGGAATAAGGAATTTTTGGTTCAAGAAAAACGGAAAAATAATTAAAAATTACCTAAGGCCATTGATTCGGAATTTGGATTCCTTGCCATTCCCAAATAGGAGACTGATGAATTATCAGAGATTGTTAGACGCTCGCAAAGACAGAGATGCGGAATTTATGGCAAGCAGAGGATGCCCTTACACCTGCAGCTATTGCATCAATCACACTTACAAAAAGATGTATGCTAATAATGGAAAATTTTTAAGGTTTAGAAGCGCTGATAATGTTATAGCCGAAATAAAAGAGGTCATATCAAGATATAATGTTAAAATTATCACTTTTCATGATGACACATTCACCTTAAACCGTGCTTGGCTGAAAAGATTTTGCGAGAGCTATAAAAAGGAGATAAATAAACCTTTTTTCTGTAATTCCAGGCCTGACACACTAGATGAGGAAAATATTAGATTATTAAAATCAGCTGGTTGTATAAAAATAAACATTGGAATAGAATCAGGTAATGATGTAATAAGGAATAAGATTCTTGAGCGACATATAAACGAGAGAGAAATAATTAAATCATTTGGGCTTTGTAACAAATATGGCATAAAAACACTTGCATTCAATATGATAGGGCTTCCATATGAAACTGAAGAAAATATAAAAGAAACCATAAGATTGAATAAAAAAGTTAAACCTAGCATAATTTTTGCTTCAATATTTAGACCATATCCCGGAACTAAATTGTTTAGGCTATGCAAAAAAAATAAATGGATAAGTAAAAGAAAAGTTAAGAGCTACTTTGAAAACACATCCATACTTAATCTACCTTCAATATCGAATAAAAAAATAAAATATTATCACGACGTATTTAGGTGGTTAATATTTAAACCATTTATCTCATATTACCTGATAATATTATTTGCGAAAATTAATATTAAAAATAAATCTTTGTATAGGATTATCTTTCCATTTGTAAGAAAAATATATTTCTTTACTTATAGATTAAAAAATAAAAGTTGGGGATAGTAAATCTACTTTATTTCCAAAAAATATTTGTTCTAATCATATCCTTGGAATCTATGAAGTGCATTTGATGGTGAGATTGTGGGATTATTATCAATTTCATTCTTTTAAATCAAAGAAATTCTCTCTAAAATATTCTTTTTTAATCAACCCTTTATTGATATACCTAAGAAGATACCTAAAATAGCTTATAAATCCCTTCTTTAATTCAAAATATGAAGTTACGAGAAATGTTATTAATAGGATATTAAATAAGGAAAAGCTTCCTGTATAAATTGGGGCATTTTTATTACTTAACCAATAATCATCAGAAATCAACCCATGATTTTTCGCATCATTATATAAGTCGGTTCCAGGATAAAGCGTGGCTGGGCAGGTTACTATCACATCCGGGTTTATTTTATTGTAAAGCCTTACACTCTGAAGAATTGCTCCCAATGTTTCTCCCTTATATCCCAAAATCATGTATGCTATTGTCTTAATTTTAAATTTCTTAGTCAGCTCAAATGCTTTTATTATATCCTCATTATTAAAATTCTTATTCATATTCTTCCTTATTATTTCTGAGCCTGATTCAACGCCAAAATCAATCCTTTTGCATCCTGCTTTTTTCATCCAGTGCAATGTTTTAGAATCAACACAGTCTACCCTCGTAGCTGCTGACCATTGAATTTTCATGTTTCTCTTTAAAATTTCCTTGCATATGCTTACAGCTCTTTTTTTGTCATAAGTAAATGTGTCATCAGTAAAACCAAAATACCTTTTGTCGTAGTTATTATAGTAATACTCTAATTCATCAACTATTTTTTTAACAGATTTAGTCCTGTAGCTCCTGCCCCAAACATTTTTTGCAGTGCAAAATCCACAATTGTACATGCATCCCCTACCAGAAGATATCCAAACAGTTTCACTAGTGTTTTTGCTTAAATTGTATAAGGGAAAGGGCAAAGAGTCTAAATCCGAAATTAATTTTCTGGATTTTGTTTTTATTACCTTGCTGTTTTTTTTATACGCAATGCCATTAATTTTTTCAGTATTTTTATTGTTATAGATGGCATTCACTAATTCCAAAAATGTTAATTCTCCCTCACCCAACAATATGCAGTCAATAGGAAAATTTTTGAGTATTTGTTTGTACATTATAGTTGCGTGTGGACCACCTATTACTATTTTAACATCTTTGTTGATTTTTTTTATTATTTTAGCTATTTTTATAGTATCATTGCGCTCGTTTGTTAAGCACCTGATCCCCACTATTTTGGGATTTTCATCTTTTATTATTTTATTTATTACTTGCTCTGATATAGATTGCAAATTAAAAATCTTTACATCATGCCTTTCTTTTTTTAAAAATGATGCTAAATAACCAAAGCTAAGGCAGACATCTGAATCATGAAAGCCATGCTTACTTGGCGGGATTATTAATAAAATTGACATTTTAACATGCGTTTTGGAGTATGTTTTTATATTTTATCGCGACATCGCCCAAATCTAGGCTATAATCATAGTTTTTGTTTTTTTTCTTAAAGCATTCCAAAATCTTATCTCTTATTTGCTGGCTATTTCCTGGCTCAACAAAAAATACCCCATTATAATTTTGTAGAGTTTCTTTTAATCCACCTACTTTGCTTATGATAACTGGCTTGCCATATGAAACTGCAATCTGCGCCACACCGCTTTGCGATGCTCTCGTATATGGCAAAACAACAACATTAGTTAGAGTAAATTATTTGTTTACTTTTTCGTAAGATTCATACCTGTTAATTCTAATTCTTCAAAAATTATGTCGGCAACATTTTCTGCAATTAATCTGTTGCATTTTTTGGTGCAATGACCAAAATTTCCTTTAAATAGTGGTGATGAAGTATACTTCCCGACTAAATCTATAAAATATTCTCCAGCCCCGCTATGATTTAAAGCCTTTTTGAAATTTTCTTCATTACTTATGAATATTATGTCTTCATTACCCTTGAACATATTTTTTAAAATGTTGATGTCTAATGTTGGGTATTGCATTGATATATACTTAATTTTGTTTCTTTTTAAGAGTTGGTATAATACACGATAATTATTGGTTGTTTTGGGAAAAACTATTATCTTACCTTTACTTTCATCTATAGGAAAAAGGTCTTTACTTCCACAAAATATCAAAAGATTCATTTTCTCTCTTTTGTTACTAGAACTTATTTTATTGCTTGCTCCATTACATGCTTCTTCTGCTTCAGTTAACCTTCCTTGACTATAGTATATATATGCCAACAAATCATATGCTACCAACTCATAGTTGTTAATTTGAACATTAGGTTGAATTTCAATAGCCTTCTTAAGTAATTTCTCTGCCTCACTTGGTCTTTCCATATAAATCAACCAACTTAATAACACATACTTTTCACTACCCCTTGGATTAATCTCTATAGCTTTCCAGTACATTTCCTCTTCTTCCTTAGATTTGCCCATAAGGGAATAAAGATTCGCTAGCATAAGGTATGCCCGGTATTCATCTAGTTTTAGTTCTATTGATTTCTTAAGCATTTCTTCAGCTTCTTTAAACTTACCGGAGTATATATATTCAAATGATTGAATAAAACATTTATTATCTTCTTTAATAGTGTAACTGTAATCACCTATCTTTTTCTTATATGAGAGCCATAACCATTTGGCTAATTTGCTCACCCTTAAGTTTGCCAAGAACTCTTTAAATTTATCATTTTTTAATTCTTGGTCATACACCATATTTAATTTACCGTCGTTAAATCCCATCATTGTTATAACCATATTAGGATTATACTTATTCAAATTATCTTCTAAATTCGATAAAATAGTATTTGTAGTCTCTCCAGGGATGCCTTCATTAAACACTTTAAATTTAACGCCATTGGCCCTATTATTTAATATTATCTCGAGTTCTTCAGGCCACGAACTTTGCCCATTTAGCAGATTTGCAGTTGTGGATTCTCCTAATGCTAAAATATAGTATATATCTTTTGTTTCTGCTGGAATTGTATTTCTAAAATGTTGTGTAGCTAGAAAAATAAAGCCACCAATACGAAGTCCAATCTCAATCATAATTAATGTTAAGATTATGCTTAGAAGAACTAAACCTATTTTTTCTTTAGCAGTTATTTTTACACCACTTTTCTTAACAAAATGATTCATTTTGAATTTTTTAAAATAACATTTTATATTTATTAACAGTTATATCCCAATTGAATTTACTATTTTTAAATTTTTTACTTTTAAAATTAAATATTTTTATGATTTTATCCTTGATTTGTTCATTGTTTTTCGGCTCAACAAAAAATGCCCCATTATAATTTTTGAGAGCCTCCTTTAATCCGCCTACTTTGCTTATGATAACTGGCTTGCCATATGAAACTGCAATCTGCGCCACACCGCTTTGCGATGCTCTCGTATATGGCAAAACAACAACATCAGCCAAAGTGAAATACTTGTTTACATCTTCGTCAGATACATACTTATTGATAAGTTTTATCTTATCTCTATACTTAGAATTTTCTATTGCGGAATATATCTTTTCCCTATTGTCCCAGATTTCTCCTACTACATTCAATCTGAAATTGCCAATCAATTCTTGAGGGATTTTATTAAATGCTTCTAGCAGATATTCCAGCCCCTTATAGTTTCTTATTAATCCAAAGAACAATATATTAAATATATTTTTGTTCTTTTTGATTTTTATTTCTTTAATAGAGTGGTTATAAGGGCCATGCGGAACAACAAATACCTTTTCTTTCTTTAAATTAAATACTTTCTGAATTATATCTCTGTCATAATTAGAATGAACAACATACGCATCCAGATTATTGAACAAAATTTTTGAAATTAATTTTACGTAAACCCTTAGAAGCCACATGTTGTTCTCAAGAGGGTCAAGAATTTCATGAAACTCAATAATCATTTTTTTGTTAAAACATAATTTGTTTGCTATTTTTAATAACAAATAATTAAAAGCTGCAGAACTTGACCACCACTGCATTATTATTACATCTGGATTCTGTTTTTTTAGGAAGTTTACTGCTTCAAAGATGCCTGGAAAAATGTAGTAGTCCAGACATTCGCATATTGGGATATTTTTATCAAATTCTAAGTCTGAAAGCTGCTTTCCCACCCTGCTTTTACCAGGAAATAGAAATTTTGGCAATAAGTTTTTGATAGTAATCGCAGAAATTTTATATTCCTTATTTAAAGCGTTTGCTAGTCTAATAGTGTAATATGTTATTCCGCTAAGGAATTTTTTGTTTGGACCTATTAGGGTTATGTTCATTTTTTTCCTTTATAAACATTTTAAATTAAAATAAATTATTTTTCATTTTTTAGTTCTTAATTGTTAAATTACCCTTTTGAATATAGATATACACCTATTCCAACAAACTGTTTTGAACTAATCAGTTTAAAGTCATACCCTAGCCTGTATTTATAATACTTATCACTCCTAAAATCATCTGACAAAATAAGCCAAACCCCACTGGCTTTTAAGTTGGGTTTTATATTATTATAGAATATTTCGTTTTCTGTAACATTCGTACTTGACAATAAACCAATACTTGTTAAATTTCCTTTGTAGTAATAATCAAATAGAAAGTTTGTATAACCATTATCAAACAAAATTATGTCATTTTTTTGACTATTTCTTTCGATATAAGCAGCTACTTCACTCCATCGAGGATTATCTAGATTAGAATAGTCTTCTACTAATTTGAATCCGCTTATAACCAGAATTCCACTAATTAGAAGTATTTGTGCCAATTTATATTTGATATTAATTAACCCTTTTGATATAAACATAATATAAACTGGAAGTATAAAGATAAAATATCTTGGCATTATTGCCATCTTAAATGAGAGGAAAAAACCAACTATTACTGGAAATAAAACATAAATTAAACCAAAAAGGTTTGTTTTTTTGTTATCAATTTTTAACAATCCAAACAAAAATAATAAAAAAACAACCATAGCAAATAAAATATTCCAGCCTAAAAAAGAATTAAAAATTGAAATAAAATATTCGCTTGGCTTAATCCCCCAGTTGAATTCGCTTGTTTTACTTAAAAGTCCATTATAGATTTTAATAAATTGCGGTGAAAATAAGACTAAAACAACAAAATTTGTTAATATGAAATATTTTAATTTAAATTTAAAATTTTTATAAAATAAAACAAAATATAAGACTTCAACCAATAAAACAAAAACAGCAAAATAATGGGTATATAAATTTAATAAATTGAAAAGGATATAAAAAAACCAATTAGTTCTTTTCTTTGTTAATAAAGCTTTATTAACACCAGAAAAATTTTTAATTTTTCTTGTTTCTTTTAGCACTTTAAACAAATAAAGCAAGCTTAACAGTGAAAACAAAACAAATAAGGAGTACATTCTTGCTTCTTGAGAATAAAAAATATGAAAGGGGTTAACGGCTAGGATTAAAGCGCTCAAGAGAGCTATATTTTCGCCAAATAATAAATTGGCCAGATGGTAAAGCACTAATATAGACAAAACTCCAAAAATCACTGAAGTAAGCCTAATAGCAAACTCACTATTTCCAAACAACCCTATCCAATAATTTAAAAATATATAATAGAAATGGGGGTTTCCATAGTCTAAATTTGGGTATTTTGTTAAGCCTATTGTAACAGCTTCGTCAAAAGAGATACTTTCTGAAGATAAATTGTAGGCTCTTAGTAAAGTTCCAACTAGCAGGATTAGTAGAATAATGAAGTTAATTTTTTTTGGCTTGATTTTTGTTGGCATTCTATCCTGTTTATCAAATATCCTTATTTTTTAATAACAACCAACCATTTTTTTGAATTATTTTATTATAATTGTTCATTGGCAAAAACTTTTTTATGGGGTATAACGCATATGGGTTATCAAACATGATTATATAATCTATAGATGCTGTTTTATTTATCCCGACTTTCTTAAAATATTCTGGATATGGCTCTGGAAACATATAAACTTTTTTGTATTCGGTTAAGTGAGGCACCACATTTACTGGCGCTAAAATAGAAGAATTTTTAGGGATCATTTCAATTAATCTATGTCCTGTTTTTACAAACTCTAAATTAACATTATAAATTTCAAAATTGAAAACTCTTGAAAATGGCAATGGCCCATATAAATAGCTAAACAACAAAGTTGCAGAGAAAATAAAAATTATGATAAACCTTAACAATTTTTTAGGATTTATTTTCTTGAATTTCTCATCAAAAAATTTAATAAATCTTGGGATCCCGTATATTGTTGAGATAAATATGAATGGGATGATTCCAGAGTTATATTGGTAGTATATCTGGTACATAGGTTCATATTCTGATAAAAGGTTCATAGCAAAAATTGGCAACGATAGCATTAAAATCTCAGGAGCGAAAACTGAGAATATTCCAAATCCTGCTGGAAAGAGTAGTAAAAAAAAGTATTTCATTTTTGGCAATGTAAATATATGTTTTAATACGTAGATTGGTTTAGTAATTATAGTTTCAAAAAACTCCTTATAGCTATTGCCTAAATAATCATATCGATTTTGCAAGAAATCTTTAGAGCCAGTCTTAAGTACTGTATGTTCTCCCCCAATATAAGGCATCAAAAATCCAACTACAAATACAAAGTATATCAAAGCTAATCCTGCTACAATGGCCCCCATTTTCTTATTTTTCTTTAAGATTATATAAATTCCCATCATAAATACAATTAACGCTATTTCTTCCCTGCATATTGCTGCTAAGATTGAAAACAAAGTAAAGCAGCCATATTTATTGTTCTCAAGAAAATAGAACGCAAATAATAAAAACGGAATAGCCAATGCATTGAAATGAAAATCAATAAGATTTATAGCTTGTAATGGAACATATAATAGATAAATACCTGATATTATTAATGCAATTATATTACTTTTTAATTTATTCTTTGATATTAGATATATAGGCAGAGCTCCCAAACCTAAAAATAACGATTGTAATATCAACAGAGTTTCTGCATTTGGGTAAATCCAGTAAAAAGGAACTAATAAAAAGTTTATCGGACGAAAATGCAATTCAAATAATCTTTCACCACTAATTTCATTAGTGTAATAAAGCTCTCCTTTGCTTACATGCTTTAATTCGTAATCGACAACTGATAAATCAAAAGCAGTAGAATGAAATGCATGGTGCTTTAAAATGCTCATTACACTAAATAACACAATGTAAATAAAAATCATTGAAAATAAAATTATTAGGTATTTTTTGTTTTTATTAATTTTGATCACTTTAAACCAAGTTTTAAGATTAATGGAATTAAATTATAAAGATTAGGAATATTAAGCAGTTCCCAAAACGCCATTAATACAATCATATTTACCATCAGTTTTTATTTTTTCACATTCTTTTAAATTTAAAGCTAAACTTTTATTTCTTTGATAATATGATTCAAGAGATCTACCTATTATAAAATAACATCTTTTCCTATATCCGTCTTTGAACTTATCACATTTTTTTATGGATTGATTAAGATCTTTGGGGTAATCGTAACCTGTAGCAATTGCTAAACCATGAATACAGGCTTTTGAAAGTTTATTCTTAAAATTATCGCATTCTATAAAGGAAAGATTCAAATCGCCATTATATTTTTGGTATACCCTTTGGCCAAGGCCTGTGTAACAATCAAGTTTCAAGTTTTCTTTGAATTGGTCGCATCCTTGGCTAATAAATGAAATGTTATTAGTATACCTCATAGGAAATAAAGGAAAATCACTTGCTACATAGCTATCACATGTTGCGGGATAAATTGGTTTGATATTATCGGATGATATCATGTTAGTTTTCACGTTAATTCCAAGAAAAATAATAATCAGCATTAATGTTATAGAAATTACTTTTTTGTTATGATGCCACAATTTCACAATAAATAAAGCAATTATAATAAAAATGAATAGGTACAATGGCAATATGTGCCTATGGGATTGGGCAGTTATTGGATAGTCTACACTTAATAAATTTAAAAAACTAAAAAATATAAATAAAGGGGGGTAAAGTAAAAAAAAGCACACTTTGCTTTTTTGGGTTTTAACCTTTGCACTTAAATTTGATTTTATTAATTCCCTGGTATCCCACAATAAAAAGAAATAAGAAAAGATAAATATGAAATAATAAATATGATTAAAGATTTCACCTTTAATTGGACCTATATTTCCAAAATTAAAAGAAGCAGGAATGCCATAAAGTACGACTTCTTTAATGTTTGATAAACTAATTCCCCCAACTCCAGAATTTGGGATTATGTTTCCTATAGCAAATTTATAATTATAAATGATTTCAGGACTTACTCCCATAAGGAAAAATACAATAAAGATAAAAAAGTATTTACTAATGAAAAATTTTCTATAAAAAACAAATAAAAATATCATGCAATTAACTATAAGAATTAAACTAATCATGTTATTAAGAAAAGCTAAACCGCATAAAAATCCCAAAAATATTACATTTCTTAAATAATTATTTTTTTTAAAGACAAGTCTAAATAATAAAAATATTATTAATATGCCCAATAATAAAACATCAAAGTTATATGTAAATGCAGTCGATGAGTTGGTTACATAGGAATATGGAGCAAAAATAAAAAGTAAAGCTGTTAATATAGCTACATTTAAATCGAAAACTTCCTCTAAAATAAGGTAAATGATAATAAAAGCTGATGAAGAAATAAACAATGCAACTATCTTAAGTGAAAAGGCTGAAATCCCAAATAAAATGAAAAATGGTACAGCTAAAAATCCTAAGAGTATGTGGCGGTAGGTGCTTAACACAATATTTATGCCAAAAATAGAATAAGGATAAGTATTTAACTGACTTCTAAAATTTATTGTTGAATAATCTCCAGTAATAATATTTTTAGCTAAACTTCCTATTCTACATTCATCAAAAAATGGGTCGAGTGGTTCACTTGTATTATACAGGAGGATTACCATTAAGGTAAGATGTAAGAGGGTTAGCAATGCTAATATTATAAATTTTCTGCTAATTTTAATTTTTTTGTTCTTTTCGATCTCCACCACCAGAGGATTATTCCAATTATGCTTAATAAACTAAGCATAAATCCAACAACAAAACTCCAAGGCAAATAATAAAAAGTTATTTGCTTATCTTCTGGATAAACTTTAGCTGATATCAAGCCGTT
>Ga0209212_1000813_pt1 | contig 57256 bp, 40 predicted proteins | sample RifGroC2_FD_183996 | JGI IMG/M metagenome (GOLD analysis project Ga0209212, IMG submission 183996) | Groundwater microbial communities from Rifle, Colorado, USA - Groundwater C2 (SPAdes) (version 2) | ecosystem: Environmental > Aquatic > Deep subsurface > Groundwater | place: Rifle, Colorado...
GGAATATTTAATTATATATAACACCTTTAGACCTCACGGCAGTCTGGACTATAAGACTCCTCTCGAGGTATATTCTCAATACTGGAACAATTCTACCAAACTGCACAAAGAGATGTGGACTCATACATCAAGTTTTTATTCTAGAATTTTTTCCCCTTCCATGCTATCATATATCTGATAAGTTCATGTAAAGTTAATACCTTGCCAACATCACATAGCGAAGAAATGCAGTTAGTAAAAAGCGCGCAGCAAAATCTGCACAGCTTTGCTCGAATTTATGAAAAATATTTTGATAAAATATACAAGTTTTTTCATTATCGCATCCGAATTCAAACAGACTCGGAAGATTTGACATCCCAAACTTTTGAAAAAGCCATTAAAAATTTACATTCCTTTAACGACCAAGGGTTTCCTTTCTCAACTTGGCTATTCAGAATCGCTCATAACACTTTAATAGATTATTTTCGGGAAAAGGGACGCCATCAAAATGATTGCTTGCATGAATTATTACCATCGCAAGAACCTTCCGTAGAATTGGATCATTCCTTGATAGACAATCAAAACGCCATTGAAAAAGTAAAAGAAATTATTTCGACATTACCTCAGCTTCATCAGGAAATTTGGAATTTGAAACTTAATGCGGATATGTCTAACAAAGATATCGCTGAAACTTTAAATATTAATCAAAATCACGTGAATGTGACAATGCACCGTTCGCTTCAAGTAATAAAAAACAAACTTAAACGTTATCAGTTTTGAAATAAATATAAAATATGAACCAACAATCACAACCACATTTCGATAAAGAAGATAAAATCATTTTAGAACTATTAAATAAAAGTTCTAAAACCATAAAACCGAATCCGAATTTTAAGGAAAAATTATTTTTGAATCTTTCAGAAAAGTATTATTCAAAAAAAGAAAAAAATCATGAAAAAGAAAATTTTTGGCAAAAAATGTTCCATTTTTTTGCCTATTCGCCAAAATTTCCGGCATTGGTCGCGTCCATGATAATTTTGGTTGTGGGTGCGGGACTAACAGGTGTTTACGCTTATGTTAGCCCTGAAGTGAACGAAGGAGATAATTTGTATTCTTTAAAAAGAGCCATTGAAAACATGGAATATAGTTTGACATTCAATGAAAAAACAAAAGTTGAAAAAAACCTGCGTTTTGCCGAAAAAAGAAAACAAGAAATAATTGTAAAATATAATGAAAGTGGAGAAATCAATCAGAATGCTTTAAAAGAAATAGTAAACAACATGAACAAAGCAAATGAAGAATATAATTTAATTCAAACATCCGAGCAAAAAGGTTTAATCCAAGAAAAAATTACCCAATCATCAACAGAAATGATCTCGCAGTTATCAAAAATAGTTCAGGAAGTGGAAGAAAAAAGAGTAAAAGTGAAAAAAATAATTCCAAAAGAAAAAACAGATGACGTTATAGATCCCAATGATAGCTCCGATCTTGACCAAACATATTTTGAAGAACCGGAAACTCCGGATCCGGAAATTGAAAATATTAAAAAATCTTTAGAGCAGATTGAGAAAAAAAGCACCAGCATAATACCCTGTCAAAATGATTGTAATATAGATCAAAAAAAATGTTTCGGTAATGAAATAAAAGAATGTGGAAATTTTGATCAAGACATTTGTTTGGAATTCGGCGGAATATTTGAAACATGCGGCCAAAATCAGATTTGTGAAAATGGAGCATGTATAAACCTTTGCACCGACCAATGTTCTGAAAACGAAAGAAAATGCGATGGTAACGCCACTTATAAAATTTGCGGCAATTTCAATAATGAAAATTGTCTTGGGTGGAGCGAAAATATCACTTGCCCTGAAAACACGGTTTGCAATCAAGGAGCATGTGTTGAAAAAAAGATCGAAAAACCCGCTAAGCGAATAGAAAACTCGGGATGTACAAACGAATGCGAAGGCGAGGGCAATCGCTCATGTGTGGATAATAATTACGCAATTTGTGGAAATTATGATTCAGATAATTGTTTGGAATTGGGCGAACCAATCCCTTGCCCCTTTAATACAACATGTTCAAAGGAAAACGGAATTTGTGTTTCAGGTATTCAGGAACCCATAATCAATAATGATATTAATAATACTAATAATTCAGATTGCACAAATGAATGTGGTACTGAATTTGAACGTCAATGCTTAGGAAACGGATTTCAGGTCTGCGGCAATTACGATTCAGATACCTGTCTTGAATTCGGCGAAGTAAATGAATGCGCATCAGGATACTCCTGTGAAAATGGCGCTTGTACTTAGAGGTAAAATCGCGATAATAAAAATTGGCTTAATAAAAGAAGTTTTTTATATATTCAATATAAAAGGCTACTTGAAAATATTTAGAAAATAAATCAATCTAAGTTTTTGTTCATTAAATAACCTGATATCAGATAGAAAAGCTAATAGATATAAAATGAAACGCAAATTTCATTCCTTCGTTATACCTTCATAAGCTTTTACATCTTAACCCATGCTTATATGAACAAATTGTATAGAAGCTTAGCTTCACTCTTGTTGGTATTCACGGTCATTGGAGGGGCTGTTGGAGTACCATCTGCTGAAGCTGCTGTCGGATCTGTAAAAATCGCGCCTGCGACAGAATCCGGTTCCACTAATATCCCCGCAGGTGCAGTCAAAGCTGAATTGGCTAGTTTTGTCGTGACTAATTATAGTTCCGATAACATTAATTTTGACAAAATCAGCTTTAATCTCCGAAAAGATGTCGAAAATAGTATAAATATCCAAAATCTTGGAAATTTTATATTAGAAAACGCGACTTACAACGAAGAGGTCGATACCTCTGTAGTTGAAGGTAATAAAGTGACTTTTGAATCCAATTTTCATATTGAACCTTTCAAAAAAGTTACTTTAAAACTTTTTTCCGATGTTGCCAAACATCCAAAAACCGGAGAAAAGATTTCTTTTTATATAAATACTGATGAAGTATTTGTATATGATGAAGAAAATGAACGCTTACCTGTAAATTCAAACGGTAATCCTTCAATAATATATTCTGAAACAAAAGAAATTGTAAAAACTCAGTTAAAAGTATCTTCTCCCGTCTATACTCAGGAAATTAGAGAAATACCGAAAGGATCGACTAAAGTTGAATTCCTCCAAGTTAACTTCTCTTCATATATAAACGAAGATATTTTGCTTAAAAAAATAGTTTTCACAAAGAATGGAAGTGGAGAAACCGCTTTTAAAGGTATGGAAAAACTATCAATCTTTAGAGTGGAAAATGGTAAAAAGGTCTTCTTTGCTGAAGGAAAAAAAATAAATGAGAGCGATTCAAAAGTGGTCTTCTCGGATTTAAATGTGATTATCAAACCTAATCAAACCCTTGCCATGAAACTTCAAGGAGATGTGGCTGATAATGCGAAAGTTGGAGAAAGCTTCCATTTCACAGTTGAAACGTTCAAAGACATTTACGTTGAGGATCAATCCGGAAATCCGATTTATTCTTACAATTTTACAAAACCTGTAGGTCCTACATTTGAAATCACAGAAGATGCTTTTTCAAAAGCATCCGTATTACTCGATGAAAGTAATCCTGAAGAGAAAAACGTAATGCCCGGAGAAAAAGATGAATTCTTAGCTTTCAATATTGGTGCTACTTGTCAGACTGATTTGAAATTAAGAAAAATCCAAATTAATAAAAAAGGCACATTGCCTTATGAAACTATTTCAGGAATTGCCTTGTACGATGTGGAAAACAATAAATATTATAGTCCTGTATCAATTTCAGGAAACATTATTAAATTTGAACCTAATTTATTATTGGAAAAATGTAAAACCAAATTATTCAATATAGTTGCCAAAGTGGATGCTGAAGCCCAAGAAGGTAAAACATTAGGCTTCGATATTCCTTATACTCAAGATGAAATAATAATTACAGGCAGCGCCAATAATTACCCTGTAAAAATTGAAGGAACTTTCCCGATAGTTGGTAATCTAATGATGGTTTCAAAAGAAATTAAAAAACCTGATTTGGTGATTAAAGATCTTTTATTTGAAGGATCAAAATATTATCCAAAATACAGCACGGAAAAAGATAATATAAACTACTATATTTCAGATGACGAAATCGATGAATCTTCTGAAGAATATAAAGAAGTATACAAAAATACGGAAGAAGACAAAAAGGATCCAAAATACATCAGATCTTTAGTATGTAATATCGGCGATGCTGATTTAGTAAAGACTGATGTTACAGTAAAATATAAGCTTGAAGAAAAAGAAAAATCTCACACATGGAAAAATTTAAATTTAAAGAAAGATGAATGTAAAAAAGATTTTAGTATCCAACCTCAAGATTTAGGTATTACTGAAACCGGCTATTACACTATCTTGGCTAAAGTTGATCCGGAAAATAAAGTTACCGAGAAGAATGAAGAAAATAATATAATTAAAGAGAAATTAAAAATTGAAGTTTATGAAGAAGATGAAGATGATGAAGACAATGATAATTACCACAAAAAAGTGGATCTAAAAATCAAAGATTTACTATTCAAAAAATCTTATGATAAAAAAGATCCTAAGCAGGAAATTATCGCAGTAGTATGTAACCTCGGTAAAAAAGATATGGAAAAAACCGATGTCGCGTTAAAATATGCTTTCGATAAAAAAGAAAAAACAATAACTTGGAAAAGTTTTGAATTAAAAAAAGATGAGTGTAAAGAAGGATTCAAAATTGAACCGAAAGAATTAGGCATCAAACAATCCGGATATTATAACATTTGGACTAAAATAGATTCAGAGGACAAGGTTGATGAAGTTAATGAAATGAATAATCATTACAGTGAAAAGTTATATATCAACCTCAAATCGGATAAATACGACGATGATAAAAAGGATGACAAAAACGACAAGGATGATAAATACGACGATGATAAAAAGGATGACAAAAACGACAAGGATGATAAATACGATGATGATAAAAAAGATGACAAAGACGACAAGGATGATAAATACGATGATGATAAAAAAGATGACAAAAACGACAAGGATGATAAATACGATGATGATAAAAAAGATGACAAAAACGACAAGGATGATAAATACGATGACGAGGATAAATACGATGATGATAAAGATGATAAATACGACGACCCTTACGATGACGAAGATAAATACGATGACTATGATAAAAAAGACACTGTTCCTCCTGCCGGCTATGAAGAAAAAGTTATAACAGCTTTAAAAAATCCATTCCCTGACACGGATTTGAATACATTGTTAGGTCAAGCTGCCGCTGAATTATATAGAAGAGCGATAGTTGGTGGATTCCCTGACGGAGAATTTAAAGGAGACAGAATGGTAAATAGAGCGGAAGCAGCTAAATTTCTATTAAGATCCAAATATGAAAATATTTCGGATTACAAAAATAACGGCATATTCCCTGATGTTTTAGAAGGAGAATGGTACGTTAAATATGTGGTTTACGCCGCTAAATTGGGAATCATAAAAGGTTATCCGGATAAAATGTTTAGACCGGAAAAAAATGTTATCACTGTAGAATTCCTAAAAATGCTTACATTAACATTCAAATTGGAAAAGAATTTAGATCATGATTATAAGGATGTTGATGAGGATGAATGGTATGCGCAGTACGTTGGTATTGCCAAAAAATACGATTTATTCCCAAACAGAAAAAACAACCTATATCCTGAAAAAGCATTAACACGCAGCGAAGTTGCCATAGCTATCTATCAATATTTAAAAAATAGATAGAAAAAAAGTTAAAAGCTGATTTTAACATAATTTAAAGAAGACCCTTAAAAAGGTCTTCTTTAAGTTCTCCTAAAAAAGTTTTCACTAAAAATAAAACTAATGCTAATATTAAAAATAAGAAAATTTATAAAATAACTACAAATATGAAAAATCTAAAAATTCTATTTTTTGCGGGTTTGATTCTCGGCTTCGTTCTCGGAACTCTTGCAAATTCTGAATATTTACGAAATATAAAAGCCTCTTTATTTGATTGGGATAACAATATAATAAATGCCAACGAAACTATCCAAACTGCGGAAGAATCAAAAAACTTGATAGCGGTAATGGACGATTTGGGAATTAAGCAAACATACTTAAGTGGAGCGCCAAAAGAAATAATTAGCTTTAAAGATGAAAAAGGTTTTTCAAATTATAATGAAAATAATCAGGAAATATTAAAAGCAGTGAAAAATTATCCGGATAGATTTAAAGCTTTTTGTGTTATTAATACCGCAGATGAGAATAAATTGACTAAAGTACAAGAATGTATTGCGCAAGGCGGTTCCGGAATAAGATTATATTCAGGCCAAGAATTTTTCTATCAAGAACAATATCCTTTAGATGAGGAAAGCATGAAATATGTTTATAAATATGCTGAAGAACAAGGATTGCCAATATTTTTCCATGTGAATTTACATAACTACAAAGATCAATTTATAAAAGTGCTTGATCAATTCCCAAAATTAAAAATTGTCTGTTCCCAGTTTTGCGTTTACACAACAGAATTGCAAGAATTGGGCGAAATGCTCACAAAATATCCAAACCTTTATGTCGATACAAGTTTTGGCCATAAAGATTATGTTGCTAAAAACTTCCAAAGAATTTCAGAAAACATAACAAAATTTAAAGAATTCTTTTCTAATTATTCTGATCGTATTCTTTTCGCGACCAATAATGTGATAACCAATTACGAAGGAAAAGATGAAAAATGGATTAAAGATTTATATTCAAACTATAAAGATCTACTTGAAAGAGAAAGCTATACTTTAACTTTGCAAGACAGCTCAGAAAAAGAATTTAATGGCCTAAATTTAACTCAGGAAATTCTAGAAAAAATCTATTACAAAAACGCCGAAAAATTATTTGCCACCTCAGTAGCCGAGTAAAAATATCCTTTTTTCGCGAACAAATCATCCCCGCTTTTACCAACCAGAAAAACAGCAACTTTTGCCGCATCAAATAAATTTAATTTTTGCGCCGCGAAACTACCAACCACTCCCGCAAGAACATCTCCGGTCCCGCCCACAGTCATCCCTGCGTTTCCGGTTTTGTTTAAAGCCAATTCCGCCTTCGCTGAAGCGATAATATCAATTTCACCTTTTAATAAAATAGTAACATTCGATTTTCTCGAGTATTCTTTTATAAATTTCTTTTTTTCTTCAATAGAATTTTTAATCTGTTTTCCGATCAGATTGGCAAATTCCCCCAAATGTGGAGTAATACAAATTTTTTTATTTTTAAAATCACAGGTTTTCAGAATATTAATCGCATAAGAATCCAAGATAAAAGAACAATTTAAATTTTCCAAAATCGCTTTTATACATTTTAAAGTGGTCTTGTCATTGCTGATACCCGGACCAATAACTAAACTATCGCATTTTTCGAAAAATTTAAGCAAATTTTTAATGTCTTTTTTTTGCAATTTATCCTCCGCGAATCCAGCCACAATAAAATCCGGCAAGTAACTTCGACTAACATCAAAGTTACATTTAGGCACAGCCAAATAAACCAAATCGCATCCCGAATTCAAAGCACCCAATGCGCTCAAAATAGGAGCCCCGAAATATTCTTTTGACCCTCCTAAAATTCCGACCCTTCCATTATCGCCTTTATGAGAATCGTTTTTTCTTTTTGGGATCAATTTTTTGATGTCATTTTCGGATAAAAAATTTCCCATATAATCAATTAAAGTTGCTTATTCTCGTCTTCTTCAGGCTTGACCTCTTCTTTGATTTCAGGTCCTTTCTCTTGTGTCTGCTCCGAAATTTCAATCTCTTTAGGAGATTTGCTCATTAAATCGATAAAAGACGGAAGACTGTTTTTATCTGTATTTCGCCTGATTAAATCTTCAATATTATCTAAAAACAACTTAACATCCTGAACATCGCTTAAATTTTCAAAACTCAATTTCCTATTTTGCTTCAAATCAGAATTAGTTTTAATAATAATTTTCCCCACACCAAAAAAAGAAAACATTTTGCCACTTGATTCAGTCGCGACATCAATCAATTTATTCAAATTAACCGACTTCGTAACATTTTTAAATAAATTCAATTGCTCGCTTATGATAATCCTGCTATCCGTAACAATAAAATATGTCTTTAAATATAAAATCACTAAATTCAAAGTCCAAACAATAAAAAACACAGCCCCAATAATAACCGCGTAATGATTATAATTTACAATATCCAAAACCGCCAAAAAACCAACGACAGCAAATGCCAAAATAAATGCCTGAATCAAATATTTTATTAATTTTTTAATTAAAATAAAAACAAATTGATTTTGATGCAAAAGCAACCTCTCATCCGCGCTCTGTCCCTTAAATATTTTCAAATCAGCCATAGAAATAATTTAATTTTATAAAATTATATCACCTATTAACTTTATTTCACAATTTTTTTTCCCATATACACCGCTTTTTTACCTAATTTTTCTTCAATCCTCAAAAGCCGGTTATATTTACAAACACGCTCAGTACGGCATAAAGAACCGGTTTTAATTTGGCCGGTTTCCATTGAAACAACAAAATCCGCGATAATAGTATCCTCTGTTTCGCCGCTCCTATGAGAAACGATTGAATTCCAACCGGCTTTATTCGCGGTCATAATCGCCTCAATAGTTTCGGTCAAAGTTCCGATTTGATTTAACTTGATTAAAATTGCATTGGCTGAATTAAGATCTATGCCTTTCTCAAGCCTTTTTACATTCGTTACAAAAAGATCATCACCAACAATCTGTATTTTATCTCCCAGTTTTTTGTTCATATAGCTCCAACCTTCAAAATCATCTTCATTATGAGAATCTTCAATTGAAAAAATCGGATATTCAGAAACCAGCCCATCATAAAAATCCGTTAACTGAACACTATTTAATTCTTTCTTTTTACCTTTAACTTTAATATTGTAAACCTTCTTTTTTTTGTCATAAAATTCTGAAGCAGCTGCGTCAATCGCCAGCATAACATCTTTAGAAGCTTTATATCCGGCTTTTTTAATCGCTTCCAAAATAAATTCGAAAGCTTTTTCATTATTAGGAAGATTAGGCGCGAATCCTCCTTCATCTCCAACAGAGGTTTGCAATTTATTGTCTTTCAAAATACTTTTTAAACTATGAAAAATTTCCGCGCCCATTCTTAAAGCCTCTTTAAATGAACCGGCTCCAACAGGCACGATCATGAATTCCTGAATATCCAAGCCGCTATCCGCGTGCTGCCCGCCATTCATAATATTCATCATGGGCACGGGAAGCAATTTTGCATCCTTATTTAAATATTCATAAAACTCTAGTTTTTTCTCTTTTGAAGCGACTACAGCGTTTGCCAAAGAAACGCCTAAAATCGCATTTGCGCCTAATTTGCTTTTATTTGCCGTGCCATCAATTTCAATCATTTTTTTATCCAATTTCTCTTGTTTTAAAACATCAAAATTTCTTAATTCTTTATTCAAAATTTTATTAACATTGGACACGGCTTTCAAAACCCCCTTGCCTGAATATCTTTTTTTATCATTATCCCGAAGCTCATTAGCTTCATGAATACCGGTAGAAGCCCCGCTCGGCACAGCCGCTCTCCCCATATTTTTATCTGTATAAACTTCCACTTCCAAAGTCGGATTCCCTCTGGAATCCAAAATCTCCCTAGCATGAATGTGTTTAATTTTAGGCATAGAAAAAAGTTACAAAAAGATAAACCACAAAAGTATATTAATAAGTTTTAGATCAAAAAAAAATAGAAAATTGATTATTCAGTGATCAGCGATTCCTGATCTTGCATATTCCCCCTATATTCATTACTATTTCCACTGTACAAATTAAACCAAAAAATATGCAGATCATTTGGCATGGATATAATTGCTTCTCTTTAAAAGGTAAAGATATAACTATCCTTATTGATCCTCATCATGAAAGTTTAGGATTGAAACTGCCAAAGTTAAAAGCGGATATTATACTAATCAGTGATTCGGAAAAATATTCCAATAAAGATGCGGTTTTAGGAGAAAAAATTGTTATTGATTGGCCCGGAGAATATGAAATTAAGGATGTATTTTTAAAAACTATAAATTTAAACGAAGATAATCAAGAAAATAAAATGAACATGATCTTCACGATTGATTTTGAAGATATGAAAATATGCCATTTAAGCGATCTTAATCAAACATTATCAGATAAAACAAATGAGGAAATTGGCACTGTGGATATTCTGTTTTTGCCTGTCGGCGGGCATAATGTCCTTAATGCTAAAAAAGCTCATGAAGTTATAGAGCAGATTGATCCAAAAATAGTGATTCCCATGCATTATCAAATTAATAATTTAAATGCGGAGTTGGAACCTGTAGAAAACTTTTTAAAAGAAGTAGGCGAAAATACGGTAACTAAGATTGAAAGTTATAAAATCAGCAAAAACAACTTGCCCATGGATAAAACAGATTTTATAATCCTCGAACCGCAGATATAGATTAGATCTTTTTTATATGGTTTTCGATTTTTGATCGCTAATCTCTGATTTCTAACTATGTCCCTGTAGTTCAAAGGATAGAACAAGGGTTTCCTAAACTCTAGATTCAGGTTCAATTCCTGACAGGGATACCAAAATTACTTGTCTTTAATAAAAAAAGCGGGTAAATTAGAAAAGCGTAAATCCTAATTTATGACTGATAAAAGCTCAGAAGTAAATAAAGAGGCGAGAAAAGAAAGACAACGAAAATTATTTTACCTTGAGGGAAGTAATGCCCTTAACAAAATAAAATGCCACATATTACTGTTTTTAAAAAACAAGCATTTTTTACAATCCCGTCTGTTTGGAACCGGACAAAGTGAATTAGCCGGAGAAATACAACCGGAATATCAACAAAAGCAAATCACCCGCCGAATTGTTTTAATTTCAATCTTGGTTTTAGTGATAAGTTCATTTAAAAGTTATACAGGTTACACTTATTATCCTGAAAATGAAGGAACTTATTGGGGATTTGAAGGAGATTATGAAGATCCTTATTTAACGGCATTTATCACTGATGAAGAAGGTTATTTGTTAAAGGCCGTGCCAAACGTTCAAGAAGGCGCGACCTATCTTGATCGTCAGGATTTAATAGTTGTGCATGAAGTTCAAGAAAATCAAACTCTATCACAAATAGCTTCCATGTACGGTTTGGAATTAAAAACACTGTTGTGGGCAAATGATATTTCAGATCCGAATCGATTAAAGTTGGGAGTAAAACTCAAAATTCCAAAAACAGACGGTATTTTATATAAAGTGAAAACCGGAGAAACCGTAGATGTTATTGCGTCCCGTTATAAAATCGATTCCACGAAAGTCCGTGAATATAATAATATTCAAAACGATATAATCCAAATTGGTCAAATTTTGGTTTTACCCGATGCTAAGCCGATAATCATCCAGGCGCCGCGCATTATCGCTCAAAATCCAACTCGTCCGGTTCAAAAAGCCGCAACAGGTGGCGGAGCAAAAACAGTGGAGACAGACAGCGGAACTGTTTCAGAATTACCATCTGTAACAAATGTTCCTGTAGCAACCGGAGGAAAGATGACTTTCCCTACAACCGGAAAAATAACTCAAGGCTATCATAAATACCATTTGGCGATAGATGTTTCCGAAAGATCCATGCCCAGTATTTGGTCCGCAAAAGCCGGAACAGTCAAACTTGCCGCATATAGCGGGTGGAATGGGGGATATGGGAAATATGTGATTGTGGACCACGGTAATGGATTACAAACGCTTTACGCGCATATGAACAAAGTTTATGTTACTGAAGGACAAAGTGTTTCCGAAGGACAAGTTCTGGGCCAAATGGGAAATACAGGCAGAGTTTATGGAGTAACAGGCATCCACCTGCATTTTGAAGTCCGTCAAGACGGCGCCCGCATGAATCCATGGAATTATTTGTAAAGTAAATTTTGATAATGCAATCAATATCTATGTTGTATACGAAAACACTTCGTATACAAACGAGTTAGCTGAAATACACCGCTCAGCTTTTCGTATTCTTAATTAAGGGGGGATTCCTGCCTTCGACAGCAAGTAAGGTTGTTCTCTCCCGCTACAAAGAGCGGGAGAGAACTATATTATTATTTGGTCGGATCGACCAAAACAAATTTTTGACCAGGCTTTGGAGTCGGAGGCAAAATCTTACCTTTCACACCGGTAATCTCTTCCCCTGTTTGCCCGCCTCTCGAACCAATAATCTCATATTGTCCAGAACGCGGAACTTTTTGGCCTGGCTTCAGGGCTTGTTTTCCCATGAATCATTAGGGTTAAGTAATAAAACATTCACATCCTAAGGCTTATTCATCAGGCTGTCAATAATTTCTACACAAAATACAGCTTGACCATAGATTACAAGACTGATAAAATCCAAGCATACCCATAAAAAAAGCCTATGTCATCAGTACAAAATAAACTCCTGGCATTACTTCGCGATCAAGGTGCTTTGCCTTTGCGATACAGAGAACTCGGTCGTCGCATCGGAGAGCAATACCCTCAAACGGTTAAACACCATATTGAAGTTTTAAAGAAAAAGCAGCTCATTCAAGAAAAAAATGGGCTATTGGTTCTCAACAAAAAAGATCTTAATAGTGATGAGTTTTTAAATCTTCCTTTTTATGGCATAGCAAAGGCTGGTCCCGCAACAGCTTTTGCAGATGATCGAATTGAAGGATATATAAAAATATCAAGAAATGCCTTACCAAAAGGAAACATCAAAAATTTTTTCTTGATTCAAGCTTCAGGCAATTCCATGAACCAAGCCGAAGTAGAACCAAACAAAAAAAGTATTGAAGATGGCGATATAGTTATCATAAATGCAAAAGAGCAAACACCTCAAAACGGCGATTATGTTGTTTCTATAATAGATGGCTGTGCAAATATTAAAAAATTCAGTTATAATCCACATGATAATCAGGTTGTTTTAATTTCAGAATCAAGCGACAAGTATTTTCCAATTGTACTCCACGAAACTGACGATCTGAATATCGCAGGAAAAGTAGTTGATGTATTAAAATTATCTAATCTAAATAAGTGACACTTATGACATTCCCTCAAGATTTCATTAATAAAATCATATCTGGCGACAGCGTAGAAACCATGAAAAAAATCCCCGATGATTCAGTTAATTTAGTCGTAACCTCACCGCCGTATAACCTCAAAAATTCCACCGGAAATGGCATGAAAGACGGACGTGGTGGCAAATGGTCAAGCGCAGCACTCATAAATGGCTATTCACATTATGATGACTGCATGCCTCACGATAAATATGTAAAATGGCAGCGTGCGTGCCTTGAAGAAATGATGAGAGTTATCAATGACCATGGTGCAATTTTTTATAACCACAAATGGCGGGTTCAAAATGGCTTGTTGCAGGACAGACAAGATATTGTGAGCGGTTTTCCAGTTCGACAAATCATCATTTGGCGTAGAAAAGGCGGTATCAATTTTAATGCAGGGTACTTCCTTCCGACTTACGAGGTAATTTATCTAATTGCAAAAAAGAACTTTAAACTTGCAAAAAAAGCCAATGCCCTCGGCGATATTTGGGAATTTACACAAGACATGAATAACCCTCATCCTGCGCCATTCCCTGAAGCTTTAATCGAGCGTATTATTTCATCAACAACCGCTGACGTAATTTTAGATCCATTCATGGGTTCCGGAACCACTGGTGTTATTGCAAAAAAACTTGGCCGAAAGTATATCGGCATAGATATTTCACCAAAGTATTGCAAAATGGCTGAGGATCGTATTGCTGGCAACGGAATGCAGAGAGAAACAAAAGGGCTAAAACCCCAAATGGATTTATTTAAACAACTTCAACAAGCATGAAAATTTACACAAAACCAGAGCTCATCGAAAAGCTAAAGGAAATCGCAAAGATGGGCTGGATTTCCAATGCCCGTCATGGCAATCACGGAGGAATCGGCAACACACTTGAAGACTTACTCGGCATTGAAGAAAACAATTTGCCAATTCCAAATGCAGCCGAATGGGAGTTAAAAGCACAAAGAGCTGTAACAACTTCACTTACAACTCTTTTCCATATAGAACCATCACCTCGAGCAATTCGTTTTGTTCCACAGGTCTTTTTGCCACTTTACGGCTGGACGCACCAAGAAGCGGGCAAAAAATATGGCAAAGACGAGATGAGTTTCCGCCAAACCATTCATGGGCACAATCCAAGCGATCGCGGTTTTATGGTCAAAATTGACCGCTCTGAAAAGAAAATTCTCATCTCGTTTGATTCTTCGAAAGTCGCAATAAAACATATAAAGTGGCTTAATTCAGTAAAAAAGAGAGTTGGTAATCTCAACGAACTTGATCCTCAACCTTACTGGGGCTTTGATGATCTTGGACATAAGGCCGGAACAAAACTCTTGAACTGTTTTTACGTACAAGCCGAAGTGAAAAAAGAGAAAGGCAAAGAATTTTATTGTTATTCAAGCGTACTCATGCTTCAAAAATTTAGCTTTGAGGGCTTTTTGAAAGCTCTTGAAGATGCAAAAATCCTTGTGGACTTTGACGCACGAACCGGCCACAACCACGGCACGAAATTTCGTTTGAGGCAGGATTGTTTGCCTATGCTTTATGAGAAAGTAACCAAGATTATCTAATATTCTAAATTACCAATTTTATGGATACAGAACAAATAACTAAAGCGTCACTATTAAAAGCTCAATTCGGAATTTTTTTCAAAAATCCAATTGCAAGGCCGGATTTGCTTACCCGAAAGGTTGCAGATGAATTTAGCGATTATTTTGACTCCGCACCAATCAACTTACCAATTCCAGCAGAGATATTAGAGTTCCCGGTCGCCCAACTAAGATCGAGTAATAATAAATGGCAAGTAAATGTTTCCAGGGTACGTGCTGATGTCATATTTACCCCTGATGAAAACCAAAATTATGAAGATATAAAAACAAATTCTGAAAAAATCGTTGAGATTCTGCTAAAACTTATCGATGAAGCAACGAGCCAGAAGGTTGAGGTAGCCAGAGTTACAAATATAAGCAATTTCTTTAAGACCACCGAATCTCCAATACAGGAATTACAAAAACTTTATTTTAAAAATGAAAATGCAAAAATTTCCGAGCTTATGATTAGATTTAATGAGCCGATTGTTGAAAGCAATTTAAACTGCAACAACCTCATTCAATTTGAAACAGGACAAACTGTAAATATTAATGAGGGGAAAGAATCAGCGGGAATTTTAATTACAAGAGATTTTAATACCGACCCCAAAAAGAAAGACTCTCTCACCAAAAAAGAAATCGAGGAGTTCATAAAGATTGCTACAAAACACTCTCATTCCCCCCTGCTCGATTAACCTTGTGAAGATATGGCCAAAAAAAATAGTTCAAGCACTACAGAATCAAAAGTAACATCTAGTCAATCTAGTGTGACTTCTGCCCCAAATTCAGAATCAGAACAAACACAATCAGCCTCTAGCGTTACATTTACAAATGAGCAGGTACAAACACTTCTTGATAATCAAAATCAAAAGCACGAGGAAGAGAAAAAACAGTGGGGAAGTGCCTACAAAGAACTACAAGAGTTATTTGACAAACAGAACAAAGAAAGAAACGAAAAAATAAAAAAACAGGATGACAAAATTGAGCGTTTGGAAAACAGAATACAAAATTCAACATCAAATTCCTTTGCAATTTTAAGTATTTTTGCAACGGTCTTTATTTTCATATCTCTGAATGTAAATATTTTTCAAGAGATCACATCAGCGAGCACTGCTGTATTCTTCATGTTTATAATCGCATTGGCCTGTTGCTTCATAATTTCAGTACCACTTTTAGTTTTATTTTCACTCAATGGACATAGTTTTAAAAATTGGAAATTTATTTTATGGGTATTTGTTTTATCCATAGTCTTTTTATTAGCAACTTGGTTAGTTACATTTTTTAGTAATTTTGAACTCAAGGCTAAAATAAATCCTGCTACAACAAATCAAATAAGCACAGAAAAAACAACAGAATAATGTGTTTGGCTCGGGGCAATTCACCCCCAGCCCAGTATGAGAGAATTATCTCGGACTTTTTGGTAAAGTCTATGGAGACGGTATGACATTTCACACCCTAGCCGTGTCATTCATCGTAAATGGAGGCGGTACGATATTTCACTTTTAGTTCCTGTCTCTCATCAATAGATGAAAACGACTCATGAGGGATTGTAGCATACCGCCTCCATGCTCCGGTAATGAACAGATAGCGGATAGTCACCCAAAAAGGGATATGACTTATGTATACTGGGAATTCTGCCGTGGCATACATATATTTCTTAACCCAAATTCACATGCAAACCTGTGAAAAAACGAAGACACTCTTTGTGGGCGTCGATGTCCACAAGGACACCCACACGGCGGTGGGGCTTTCTCCATTCGGAGAAAAACTTTTTGAACTCACTATCGGCAACTATCCCCAAGATTTTGCCGAACTGGCCAAAAAGGTAAATTCAACGGCACATAATGAAAATCTTTCACCGCGCATAGGACTGGAAGATTGTCAGGGATTCGGTCAGCGACTGGCTTCATATTTGAATGAAGCCGGATATTCCGTAAACCATGTTCCACCAATTTTAGTCGACCACAAACGCAAAAAAGCCGCGCATCCGGAGAAAAACGATTCCCTGGATGCGCGAGGGGTCGCGGAAGTCATGATCCAAAAGGTTGACACGCTTCCCATTCATAAAATAACGCAGGACAGCCAAATTGCCAAGGACATTCAGGAACTGTCGCTTGATCGTGAATATCTGGTAAAAGAACAAACACGGCTCAAAAATCAGCTTCATTTGCTTTTACATAGAATCTGGAATACGGAATATCGAGAAAAATTCAAAGATCCATTTTATGTGAAAGCTTTAAAATATTGGAAAAAATCGGTTCCAAGAAACACCTCATCTTTTCTTGCAAAAAACATGAAACGAAAGGTGAAAAAACTCGAAAACTTAAGGCTTGAGATCAAAGAGCTTGAAACGGATATGGAAACACTCATCAAAAAATCAGGTCATACTATTCATACGGCCAACGGTTGCGGTATTGTACTCGCAGCCATGATTATCGGCGAGACTGGAGACATTTCGCGCTTCAAATCGCCGGCCGCTTTGGCAAAATATGCCGGTTGCGCTCCACGAGAACACTCATCCGGCAAAACCCACCGTCATCGCAAAACAAGAGGAGGAAACAGAAGGCTCAATTGTGCTTTCCATCGCCTTGCGCTCACTCAAATTTCACGCATGGGCAATGAAAAAGCCAGAAAATATTTTCTACGGAAAATCTCAGAAGGAAAATCAAAGGCACAAGCGCTTGTGTGCCTAAGACGACAAATGATCAACATTGTATGGATGATGATGAAACATAAAACCGACTACAATTTACAAAAAAAGTTGACATAGCGGATCCAGTATGAGAGAATTATCCCTCTTTTGCTCGCCAAAACAGAAAAATCCAAATCACTTTTTAAAATAAATTTCCTTCAGAAATTAAAGGAAAAACTGTACATCACATAACTAGCTAAATCCCCATCAAGATTTTTATTACAATGTTAATTAATAAACAGAGTATTGCGTTTCCAGACGGCAAAAACAACATGTATCATTTTGTACGTAACCGCGTAAAGGGCTACGCGATAAGGTTTCCCATCTGATCTTTTTTTTAAAAAAATCTCTGAAAATATTTTCATGCAAAACGGCAACGTAAGCGGCATTATATACTCCGCCGCTTTAAAAATCTCGTATCATTCTTTGAATGAGTAGCTTGCTTTTAAATTTTTACACCGTATATACTGCTTAAATTTTAAGATATGAAAGCGGAGCAGTATAAAAAATTTAAATAATTCTTTTTCCTTTTTTATAATGGGAATATAGAGTAAAAAATCCGCTCCAAGGAAAGCCCGCAAAAACCAAAAAAATTTTCATGACTCAAAAAGCCGGAAAACTCACCTCATACCTATTCGCCGCGTTCCAAATCAAAAAACTTCTTACCCCCAAATCTTCCGCGCCTTTAATTTGCTGTCTCACATAATCAGTTCCATAACCGGTCGCTCCCCACGAAAATCCCTGAATCCACGGAATTATTTCCGCTTTACCTTCCACCTGCTCCATAAACTTTTTCATACTTTCATTCACAAAATAATAAGGCATAGACCCCGGATTGTCGTAGCCATTAAACCCCGGACCAAAATGCGACGGATAAATCATCGGATAAATAACATCCAAATGATCCGCCATTCTCACTAAATTTTGCCCCACAATTTTCCCGTCAAAACCATTATTCCAGGCAACAACACCAAAAAGATCAGCGCTTAATTTTACATCATAAGGCTCCAATCTCTTTTTCGCTTTTTCCAAAAATTCAACAACTATATCCTCTCTTGATTTGACTTTCTCATCATAAACATAATCCGGTGTATTTCTCGTGGCTTCCGGAAAACGCACGTAATCAAATTGCACTTCATCAACACCGAATTTAGCTATCTCCTCGGCCAAATCAATATTATAATTCTGCACCTCCTCATTTGAAGGATCCAACCAAACAACACCCTCCCGATTCGACCACGGCAAACGAGTATTCGCATCTTTCGGAGCCAAATCAGGCCGCTTTTTAGTCAAAGCGATATCCTTAAAAATCGTAATTCTGGCAATAGTATAAATCCCATTCCTTTTTAACCATTTAACCAATTTAGGCACATCATGAATTCTCTCTTGCTGTAAATCATTGTCCAAAACAAATTTTAATTTACTATCATAATAAACATGTCCATCAGTTTCTTTTAAATCAAACACAACAGTATTTCCTCCGAATTTTAATAATTGTCTAACCTGATTTACAGCTTCCTTACTACTTGCGGTATACGCGGTCCAATAAATTCCTTTTCTAACATCATGAGATACATCTTTATAAATATGAAAAAATTCAATATTGGGAATTGCAACTTCTTCTCCCACTTTTAAATCTCCGCCTTCCAATTTATTGATCTTCACAAATTCTTCCCTCATTTGCGAAGGCAAATAATAAGAAGAAACTCCAATAAATTTATTAACTATACTGCTTATAGAATCACCTTCCTGAACCAAATAATAGAAATCACTGTCTTTAAATTTCAATTCTTTGGGAATCTTATTTACTTCAACCTTGGGAATTAAGTTTATAAATCTTCCTTTCCACTTATCCACTTTTTTAAAAGCTCTAATTTGCCAATCTTGATATAAACCGAAAATTTTATTTATATTATTTTCCTCATTAACAACCTCTTCTCCAATAACATCCTCTACTTTATCAGTTTTTTCTGTTTTCACTACCTCTTCTTCACCTTTCAGATCAGCTTTATTTATCTCTTTTTTAGGTTTATTTTTACATTTCAAAGCGACTTCCGCTTCACAATCCTCTTTATCGGAAATACAAATCTCTACTCCTTTATTTACTTTTAATTCATCCAAATCATTCAATTTTTTCTCAGGCAAAGTTAAAACATCCTCACATCCATCACTAACAAAAGGTGAAAAAATTTCCGAATCCGGTGTTTTCGCGGTTTCCTGCGGTCCTCTGCCAAACCATCGTTTCCATTCCTCATCAATAGCCTGAATTCTCGGCACTCTCAAAGCATCGAATTTCCTGCTATAAGGCGGATGCGTAGGATCAGCTCCCACCAAAAAAGCGGTTTTAATTTCATATGAAGTATCATTGTATTTTCCTTTTTCCAAACTTTTCAAAGCATCATCGGTCTTCGGAACAGCGCCGAAAGGATAAGCAACGCTCGTCAAAGGAACATCTCTACCGGCTATTTTATTAATATATTCCTGCAAACTACCCAATTCCATCTGAAGTTCAGAAGCCGTTAATTTGCCCAAATTGGCATGATTATAAGTATGATTCCCGATTTCTCGATCAGTCGCCAACAAATAATCAATCTTTTTCTTCTTCAATTCCGGCTGTTGAAAAAGTGATGGATTAGAATAAAAAATCGCTGACCTGCCAAAATCCGGATGTTGTTGATAAAAATCATCCAAAATCCCAATCGCACTATCCGGATCAATTTCCCCATTTTCCAAATATTGAAACTGATTATCCGTAGAATCATCAAAGCTCATCATTACAGGTTTCTTCCCGTATGGAACATTAATTTTCTGATCAATAAAATCACTAACCTTAATCAGTACATAATCATTATTATAAAGCCATTCCAAATCCTTTTTAAAATTTTCTACACTTCTTTTATAATCCCCCTCGGATAATCCAATCCTATGATACTCAAGCATAGGAATTAATCCCATTTCATTGGGAGCTAAACTCTTGCTAGCATTAACCGATGCAAAATTGCCAACAAAAATGTTTAAAACCAAAAAAACTAAAAATATATTTAAAAAACATTTATTAAAAATAAATTTTTTCATGAAAGATTTAAATCAATTAGAAATAAGCATAAAAAAAATATCACAGTGAAAAATAGTTGTCATTTAATAGAATAATAAATACCCAAAATCAAATTGACGAAAAATAAAAAAATTATATTAAGGTAAAAAAAATTATAACTACTCACAGCTCGTAATCCGTAAATAGAATCTAATATTAATATTTTCAATTTACGAATTACGAATTACGGATTACGAATTACGAGCATGATTGTACGAGCGGTTACAATTTTTTACCTTGCAATTTTCAAAATTATAATTATAGTAAAAACACAATCAGTATTATCCAGAGTGGACGAGGGATTTGGCCCTACGACTCCACAGCAACCACTTCCGTTTTACGGGAACAGGTGCTAATTCCAACCCTTTAGGGAAAGATAAATAAACGGTCTAAGCAGCCGACAAATCCTTTCTCTAAAAAGGATTATTTTATTTTACAACTTAAATTAAATTTTATGAGTGAAAAAAACGGATTTGAATATATTTTAACACAAGATAATAAATGCGACACAAAAATTGAATACCCAGTCGAACCATGGCTCGGGTATACAAAAGATCCTGAAGGCAGAGATATTCTTCTAGCAGAAGATCATTTTAAAAGAAAAATTGAAGACTTACTTATAACTCAAATTAAAGGAGAATACCTTCCTGATATTATCATCCCGGGAATTGAACAACACATTAAACTTATCCAGCCCGAATTTTCTTTCAGACCGGATTTATGGTCTCTTAATGTAATAAAAGGACTCTTAAAAGGAATTGATGAAGGAATACTAAAAACCGGCGAAGATACTGAATGGATAGAAATTGGTCCTGGGATAGGAATTAATGAGATCGCATTATTACTAAAACAAGGCGCTCAACCGGGAAAAATCAGCATAACTGATACTGATGGAAGACAAAATTATGTTACTAAACACAATATAGCTAAAAACTGCGGCCCTGAAGCTCTAAATAGAATTAGTCTATCACATGCCGGTGATTTATTGAAAAATATTCCGGAAGAGAAAAAATTTGATGTAATTTTTGCTTGCATTCCTCAAGTTCCCTGTCTCAAAGAATTCGCGGCAAATACTCAGGAAATATCAAATTATTTTAATCCTGATGATTATAAAAACTATTATAATGACAACTTGGCAATGTTAACCCACCTATCAAATAGAGGATTGGTTTTAAATGATGTTCTCTTGCAACAATCAAGACAAAGATTAAAAGAAGGAGGAAAAGTGGTTTTAAATCTGGCCGGTAGAGCTGGAGAATCCGATATAAATACTATTTTTGAACGAAATGGGTTTCATAAAAAACAAATATTACATTCAGAAGTAATCCAACAACATCCTCAAACAAGCATTGAAAATTTTGCTAATACAGAAGAAGCACTTCATCAAAATTTTTGTTTTTATAGTGATTCTGAAGGCAAAGAACCCATTGGAGCGCAATTAGCACATGAATTAATGTTAAAAAACAAACCTGTTTATCATAAAATATATGCGATTTCCGCAGAATTGGATAATTAACTTATAATCAAATGACAGACTTTTTATCATTTTTAAATTCAAAAAATTTAATCATCCTCGATGGCGCTATGGGAACTGAACTTCAAAGACACGGTTACAAAACAAAATTACCCCTTTGGAGTGCGACAGCAAATTTAGACGCGCAAGAATTAGTAAAAAATATACATTTAGATTACATTAATGCCGGAGCGGATTTGATCGTTACAAACACATTTCGAACTCAACCGCATGCTTTTGCCAAAGTTAACAAATCAAAAGAAGAAGCCATAAAAGCCACAAAAACCGCTGTTAAAATGGCTAAAGAAGCAAAACAAGAATCAAAAAAAGAAATTTTCATTGGCGGAGGACTCGCGCCACTCGAAGATTGTTATGAACCTAATAAAGTCCCCGAAAATGACATTTTAGAGCGCGAACATTTCTTTCAGGCAGAGCTACTTGCAAATGAAAACGTAGATTTTCTAATTTGCGAAACATTCAATTGTATCCGAGAAACGGAAATAGCTGCGAAAGCATGTCAAAAAACTTCAAAACCTTTCTTTATAAGTTTTGTAACCGACAAAAATGGTGATTTATTAAGCAAAGAATCATTGGAAAATGCGATTAAAACAATAAAAAAATATAATCCCTCGGGCTTTTTACTGAATTGCAGACCATTTAATGATCTTGGAAAGGCAGTAAATAAATTATTAAAAATTTATGACGGAATAAAAGGCGTTTACGCAAACGGCATCGGAATGCCGGACGACGATATGGGATGGAAATTTGAAAAAAATTCGAATCTCCAAAAATTCATCCAAACAAACAAAAATTGGTACAAAAAAGGAATCAAAATAATCGGCGGCTGCTGTGGCACAACCCCCCAATATATCGAAGCATTAAAAGAATTATAATCAAACCAAATTTGACAAAAGCCATTCAATGCTCGTAAAATAAAATACCAAACACTAACCATCCCCGCATGCCAAATATTAAAAACCCTGATGAAGATCAACCAATAAACGAACAAGAAACTCAACAACAAGCATTATCAAATTTCCAACAAACCTCTAAAACTGGACAAGAAAACATTGAAAAAGAACCTGAATTAAAATTAATAAACGCAGGTCCATGTTCAAGCCCCGGTCAATTTATTGGATTATCCAAAGCTCAAAGAGAAATATTGGGAGTTCAGCCGGGAGAATCTGTGCTATTATATGATAACAATAATGAACCAATAGGAGAATTTACTGTTGGAATGGGCAGTAAACAATTTCTAAAAGAAAGAACCAAATTCACAGCCAACTTAACTCCTAAATTTTCAAATCAAGAGATAACCATTCGCAAAAAAACTGAAAACCAAAAAGAAGCTCCTCAAGAATGGGAATTCAGTATTGGAGTTGAAACAAATGAAAAAAATCCGCAAAGACAAAAAATAATAGCAACCAGATTTAAAGATATGGACCCTCAAAGCTATGTTGTTATACCAACTCCACTTGCAAAATCCCTAAATTTTCCATCAGCTAATAATCCCGAAAAACCAAATTTGCTCCAAATAAGTAAATTCAAAATACGAACCCATTCAAATCAAACAATCGAAATGATCGGAGTTCCGGCAGGCCAAAAGCTTGAATTCACAACCAAAGCGGCACAAATCACAGGCATCAAAGAACTTAAAGATCTTTCCAAAGAGCTGAATTCATTAAAAGTAAGGGTGGAAGACAACACATTAATTATAAGCTGAAAACCTCACTCCGAAAATCGGATAATTCATATTTAAATCTCTTCTATTTTCTAGATTCTGCTTCTAACTTACCCATTGCAATATTTAATGTCTGTTGCAACAAAGAAGACTTAGCAATAATTTCATCTTTTTGCAAGACAGATAAACCTTCTGTTTTAGACATAATTCCAATAATTTGGTCTGCGGCAAATTTTAATTGTATTTTTCGAAAATTTTTCTTATCATTCAATGAAGTATCAGACATAATAATACTTTTCAATATTGCTGCTGCTCCATTATCTACTACTCTTAACTTACAGATATCAGCTACTTTCATATTCAATGCTCTTATCTCAGAATCAGAAATTCGCCTAAAAAATTCAACTACATCCATATCCTCGCCGTTTAAAATCGATTCAAATACAGGTTTAATTTTTTCATTAAAAATATCAATAGCTCGTTCTTTTAAAGTTTCTGCTCGCTTTTCAATTTCTTTTTCATCTATAGACTTCACTTCTTTTATCTTACTATCTATAAGACCTATAAAAACATCTACATTACGTATATGAGCTTCAAATTCTAAAATACTTTCTCTCGGATCTTTAACATTTTTTTTAGTTGTTTCAATCGCATCTCTCGCCTGCTTAATATAACTTTCACAAGTAACCCTAACATTTTCTAAAATTTCAACTTTAACGTTAAGATCTTGCAATATACCTCTATTCTTTTTTAGCCAATCTTTTTGAATAGAAATACCTCTATATAAATTTTCTAACAACTTTTTCTCTCTTACTTTTCTAATATCTTCTTCTGTTATTTTAATCTCATCTTCCTGATTTGATCTTGGATTTTCCCTAGACTCTTTTCCCTTTAACGCCTTTATTTTTATAAATAAATTACCTAAAAATCTTTCCAATTCACTTCTTTGATCAGTTAATTGTCTTAAAGCTGCTCCGGCCGGAATTACACTCTCACGAGCAAGCAGTCCAATATCAGATTCTAAATCTTTCATTATTTTTCCGCATTCAATCTGAATTTCCTGTAATTGTTTTATTGAAACAGTTGAATTTGAAAATATAACTTCATTTTTATTCAACCAGATTTTTCTTTTTTTATATCTACTTGCTATTTCTTGCTCCAAATATCTTTGCCTAACATTTTTTATAACATCCGGATCTTTTCTGCCTTTTTTCTTTGATTCATTTTTTTTAAATTGCTCTAAAGCATCGCGCAATCTACGTCTAGTTATTGACAAATCATTATATTGAGGCCTAGACAAAGATTTTCCGAATATCTGTAAATTTTTATCAATTTCTGTAATTTTTTTCTCTATATCACCATATAAAGAATCTCGATAAGATTGTTCTTTAAATTGGACGGAATGATCAAAACCCAATAATCGATCAGTCCATTCTTTTAAACTTCTTATATTATCATCAGCATTTTCCAACCATTCTCTTCGCGAATCCACCATCTTTTGACAAATATTCAATAACATTTCAATATCTGAACGCAAAACCATTAATTCCTTTCTATCTGAATGTTCCAAATCACCTCTATCTTTTAATTCATTATTAATCATTTCTATCAGTTGTGGATAACGTTGAATTACTCCCTCTAAAAATTGAGGCTGAACATTTCCTGATTGAAGTTTCATTAAATGTTTTTGGCAATCAGACTTCAAATTCGGTATGTTAATTGGAGGATTTTCTTTTCCCGATGCAGTTGTTTTTTTATATCGCCATTTGAAACCTTGTGATTTCCGGTGCAACTCTTCTTCCGACTCCTCAGTTTCCTTTCTTCCTTTTCCTCGATCTTTAAACTCAGATTCATCTTCAAAAAAATCTGCATATTTCTTAAAGTAATCTTCATGGCTTCCATGATACCCACGAAAACCGGGATCTGTATTTACCATAATAAATAAAATTAGAAACTATACACCCAAACTGTACAACAAAAAGCAATATATGTCAAGCTATTCGCTGTAAAGCTCACACTTCATAACCCATAAATTGAATTTTATTTACTACGGATTACAGGGTACGAGATACATACTTATATATCGCAAAAAAATTAATGGTAGATCGCCCCTCATTCCCCAACCAGCAAATCCAAAATCTCAACTTCGCGCTTTAAAGAATCATCTTTTATCACTTCCATTTCACTCTCCAAATATTTTTTAAATTCAGAAAAATTTTGTTTATATTCTGAAGAAACAGTCAAAGGAACGCTCTGACGCTCCCATTTGCCAAGCATTGAAAGCGGTGGCAATTCCTCAGGAATGATAATTCCGCATTTATAAACAGGACAAGGCATTGGCTTATAATCATCATAAACTACTTGTTTTCTCTCTTCCAAAATCCAAGCATGAAGCAAATTAACATATCTTGAGAGTAAAATACCTTTTCTAATTCCTTTATTATCATAAGAATTATTTTCCAAACTCTTAAAATCAATTTCCTCGCTTGAGGAATCCTTTTTGCCGTTTCTATCTTCATAACTTACAGTTAATTTAATTTTTCCATCCTCTCCATTTTTCTTTAGATGCAAAATAACTATGCCGCCCTTAGTTTCTCCACCTTCTGTTTTCGAAGGAAATAAAGTATTGATTTTCATAATCTCACCGGTTGCTTCACTTGCTTCAGAAGAACCATAAACTTTTAAAATTTCATAACCCGAAGATTCCATTTTCAAATTTAAATCAAAAACAAGTGGAGTGACCATATAATCAAACCCCTCATCCAAAGTTTCCGCGAACTGTTTCTCGCTATGCACGGAATAATAATTAGCACCTTTGATTTTTGAAATAATTTCAATCAATTCAGTATTAAAATCCACACCCATTCCCATAAAAGTAGAATAAATTTTATTATTCGCATTATCTTTAGTCATTCCCAAAAGCCCGAATTCTCCTGTTTCGCCGAAATTCGGCATAGCATCAGTTAAAAATATAATCCTATTTTCATATTCATCCTGATTAACCTCTTTTAATTCCTTAAATTGATCAGTGCCAAAATTCATTCCCGCGCTCATATTCGTTCCTCCTTGCTCAACTAATTCCAAAATATGCCCCTTAATCGCGTTCATATCAGTTTCCTCAACTTTAGAAAATGGTTTAGCCAAATAAGCTTGATCATCAAATAGCACAATGCCGAAATTATCATCCTTATCTAATTGATCAAGCAAGTTAGCGACAGATTTAGCCGCGATTTCGATTTTCTTTTTATTGGAAACTTCTTTATCATCTAGTTTAATTTCTTTCCCAAACCTATCATAATAATAACTATCAAAAGGAGATCCCATTGATCCTGAAATATCCATCACAATCATTAAATTTAATTTTTTTCTTTTAAAATCACTTTCCTTGATATTCGAATTAAGACCAACAGCTAAAAAATATTCATCATTTCGCGAAAAAGGATCCTTGGAAAAAGCCATATTATAAGAAGGACAAAACAGTTTTTCACATTTCTTATTCTGTCCACGATCAAAGTAATAATCATAAAAAACACCTTCATACGTAACATCAGTCAAAAGCGGCAAATAATCATTTTTAATATTCTCCCTAAAATTATTAATATCTTTAGCCCCGCCAACCGAAAAACCGATATTCGCGGAATCCGCGGCAGAAAAAGATTTCATCATTTCAGGCTTAACATTCATTCCGGCTGAATATTGAGGTACGCTATTAGCTTTATTTGAATAACTATATTCTCCCTTATTTTGATAATCCTCATTCCAATTATCAACTTTTGCTATAGGTTTATTATCATATCCTGTGTTATTATCGCTCACATCCCCACCTTTCTCACATCCGGAAAAAACAAACGCAAAACAAAAAATCAAAAAAAGGACAATCGAAAACTTTTTCATAAAAAATAATTAAATTTTAAATTTTATATTAAACGCGACTATCATATCCTACGTAACCTTTAAAAAAAAGTAACATTTTATCATGCAAAAAAATTCTCACTTATAACTACTAAAAACCAAACTATCTTGCGCTTGCTCAAATTCAGCTCTAAAATAAAACAAAATTAAAAAACTCCTATGAAAAAAGCCATACTTCTCACAATACTTCTCCTCACAACCTCCTGCTCCACACAAAACACACCTCAAAACGAAAAATTTACTATCATCACAACATTCCCCCACCTCTATTCTTTCACAAAAAATATTGTAAAAGATAAATGCGATGTAATTAACTTAGTCCCGGCGAACGTCAGCCTGCACACATGGCAGCCAAAACCAAGCGATTTACAAAAAATTGCGCGAGCGGATTTACTCATAAAAAACGGCCTGCAATTGGAAGTATTTTTAGATAATCTAATAAAAACCAATGATAATCCAAATTTACAAATATTGGATACCGGCAAAAATTTAACGAATTACGCATTGGAAGATGATGAACACGGTACTAATCCGCACATTTCTCTGTCTCCGAAATTAGCGATAAAACAGACCGAAAACATAAAAAATAAATTGCAACAATTAGATCCCCGAAATTCTGAATTTTATGAAAATAATTTTAAAGCTTACCAAAAAAAATTAGAAGAATTATCAAAAAACATTACAGATCAATTTAAAAATACAGAAAAAAAAGATTTTCTGGTTTTTCATGAAGCCTATAACTATTATCTGGAAGAATTCAATCTTTTAATTTACCAAAAAGGTTCAATTGAAGAATTTCCCGGAAAAGAACCAAGTCCCGCGTATTTACAAAATTTAATCCAAGAAATAAAAAACCAAAATATCAAAATAATCTTTGTGGAACCTCAATTCTCGCCAAAAATCATTCAAACTTTAAAAGACGAATTAAACATTCGAAGTTTCGAACTCGCCCCAATCGGTCAAGAATTAACAAACAAAGGATACGAAAATAACCTTCAACAAGTCACAAATACGATTATTCAAGCATTTACACTCCTACGCTTTTAATTTTTCAAGTAATACTGCGAAGCTATCCTTTAGTTTTATATATTAAGACAAACGATTAAGCTTCGGAGTATATACTGCTTTAATTTTATTTTTTAAAGCGGAGTAGTATAAAAATTAATACTCAACATTTACGACATCTAAATTTTCAGCTTGATAATTAGTAATTAACTGATCCTGATCACCATGACTTTTCAAAAAACTTATAAATTCAAAATCATTTTTTAAATATGCCTCAAAAAAAGCTAAAACAAAATGTTTAACTAACATATGCTGCACCTCTCTGGGAATCAATTCCCTATTACAATGCTTATCATTTTTTTTATTCCCATCACTCAATTCCTCCTCGCAAATATCCAACAAATTCTTAAAAATGGAATCATTTTCACTATAATCCTGAATCACATCAGGATAATATTTATATTTATCGGTAAACTGCCAATGATCACCATTATAAACATCAAACATAATTTTCGGACCATAATGCTTCTCCCATAAACCATAAAGAAGCATTCTTTTTGTATTCGCCCTCATTTGATCATAAGTCGCTCCAATATACATAAAAGGTTTTTTCAAATCAGCCAAATCACTATAAAAGCCTCCCCATTCACACATAATGCCCGCCAAACTTACTACTGCCTTAACCCTATCCTCAGTTTTTGCGAAATATTGCATAAATGCCCCATTCGAATGACCAACCAAAGCGATTTTATTGATGTCGATCAAATTATACAAAGGAGAATAGAAATTTTGATTCAAATTATTTAAATAATTCACAATATTTGTTTCCCTCATCGCGTTGCGAAAAACCTCGCATTGTCCCATATTATCGGACCATTCATAAATAGCCACGATATAACCATGAGAAACCAGATGCGTTGACAAATAATCAAACTGTTTTCGTGCCGGAGCCATATTCAAAGAAACCGTCGGATGAGTAATAATAACTAAAGGCCATTTTTGCGATATTTTATTCTCAACAATATTAGGGTAATAAATATCCAACATTACATTATATAAACTTGTTTCATCCTCCGGCCCTTCCTCGCTCATAATGGAAATATCTTCGATCTTTTTCACATTATATATACCTTTTTCAAACAATTTATTAATCTTATTTTTATCAACTTTTAGATTATTCAGATTAATTTTTAAAACTGTTTTAACTTCTTTTTCAACCGCCTTCTCATTTTTATATACAATATTTTCTTTTTCACCATTAAATATCAAAAAATAAACAGCAATAAAAATAGCTGAAATCATTAAAAATAAAATAAAAATTTTCAAAAATCCGAATAAACTTTTTTTTCGTTTAGTAAAAAACATACTTTCTTTCTTAAAAATCATATAATTATACAATAATTAATCAACAAAATAAATACCCTGTTCCGGAAAAGACTAAAAAACACAGCAAATTGCTTTTTACAATATCTGCATTTAAAATAAACTAAATGAAAATCAAAAAAACTATGACCTCCCCAATTTTAGAATTAAAAGACGTATCATTAAACTTAGACGGACATAAAATCCTGCATAATATTAATTTTCGATTATATCCGCGTGAAATCATGGCTTTAATCGGATTAAACGGCTCAGGAAAAACAACATTATTAAAAGTAATACTGGGAACATATAAAATCACCTCCGGAAAGTTAATCCGCGACTTCAAACAAATCGGTTATGTGCCGCAAAAATTGGAATTTGAACAAAGTATTCCTTTATCGGTGATTGAACTACTAAAAATTTATTCACACCATCAGAATGAAAAAAAAATTAAAGAAAAATTAAGAGAAGTTCAAGCGGAAAATCTAATAAATAAACAAATAGGTAAACTCTCAGGCGGAGAACTGCAAAGAGTTTTGATTGCCAATGCTCTTTTACAAAATCCTGACCTATTACTGCTTGACGAAGCCACTTCCGGAATCGATATTGCAGGAGAAAAAAATTTTTACCAAATTATTGCCAATTTACATAAAATTTATCCCGACATTGCCATTATCATAGTTTCACACGATATTCACACGGTTTTTTCCAAAGCCACAAAAGTTCTTTGCCTTCATCACCAAACTTGCTGCCACGGATCACCTCAGGACATTGCCAAAAATCCTCAATTCAAAGAAATCTTTTCTAACCATTTGAGTTTTTACGAACATCATCATTATTAAAAATATCCAATGCACTTTTTTATTGATCCTCTTACATTTTCTTTTTTCTACCGTGCTTTGATTATCGGTTTGCTGCTTGCCTTCAGCTGCGCACTGCTGGGAAACTTCATCGTATTACGACGGGAAGCGATCATGAGTCACACAATTTCTCATAGTGCTCTTTTTGGCATCTCTTTAGCCTTATTTTTAAACTACAATATCAACATATTTCTTTTTTTAGCTGCCTTCATTGGAATATTAATGATTTTCGCTTTAAAAAATTTCCGCTTAATGGCAAGTGATTCATCATTGGAAATAATTGCCCAAACATTTATTGCCGCATCAATAATCATAATTAGTCAAATAAAAGGATATAAACCTGACATTATGCAATTCCTTTTTGGCGATATTTTGGCTGTAAATCAACAAGATGTATTATTAAGCGTTATTATAAGTATTCTAACCTTCATCTTTTTCATTTTATTCAAAGACAAATTACTACAAATCACTTTTAATGAAGAATTGGCAAAATCAAGCGGAGCAAAAGTATCTAAAATAAATTTCATTTTTTTCCTTTGTTTAGGATTAACAATAGCAATAAGCCTAAAAATCATTGGTGCGATTCTTATAAGCGCCTTTTTAATCATCCCTGCTAATACAGCAAAAATCTTAGCCAAAAATTTTCGACAAATGTATGTTTACGCATTAATATTTGCCATTTTAGGCACAACAATAGGTCTATTCGCTTCCTATCATCTTGACACTCCGAGCGGCGCCATGATTGTGATTACTTTAAGCCTAATACTAACAATTGCCTCAATAATAAAAAAAGCCGCCAACTAGAATGTTGGCGACTTTTTTGAAATTTCCCTTCTCTTTACTTCGGCAACCCATCATATTTAGCTGTGATTTCTTCAGGAGTTAATACTTTCTCATACAATCTCAAATCATCAACTTTGCCTTTAAAAAAGAACGCATTGCCATAACCTCCCACATACAACGGCTTACTCTTAGCCCACTTAATATTTCCTATTTGCGCTTTCTCTCCTACTAACTGACCATTGTTATACGCTCTTACAGTCTGTCCATCATAAGTTAAGGCCAAATAATTCCACTGCGAAAAATTAATCACTGACGGAATATCCAAAACCACTCTCTGCCCTGATTCATTTATAATTCCCACTCTCAATGTCCGATTATTGAATATCGTCATCTCATAACTTAAACTCTTGGTCACCAACACCTGCGATGATGCTACTGTATTCTTTTCCGGAAAAATCAAAGCTTCTATACTGATCACACTCTTTGGATTCAAAGCTGCATTATCTGCTACCTGAGCGACATTGCCACTACCATTAAAGCTTACGGCTTGATCTAAAAGTCCGGTTTCGCCCGCGGTAGGACAATTACTACAACTTAAATTAAGCCCATTATAAGATGAATCCGCAAATGTCTTGGCTCCAACACTTTCTTTAAATTCATAAATCGCCATATTCGGATCATTAAATATCTCCTTATATCTCACCGCGATTTGATCATCGCTCCACTTATAATTATACATATTCAAACTGTCCATTTTGCCTTTCAGCCAAAATCCGTTTCCAAGTGATCCGATGCTTATATCTTTCCCCCCGCTTTTCCTAACATATCCGCTCTGCGCTTGTTCTCCCACTAAACGACCATTGACATAACCTCTAATTTTCTGGCCATCATAGGTCATTACCAAATAATTCCATTTATCAAAAGTTACTGCCCCACCAATATTCCAAACCACGCGCGTTCCCGCTTCATTGGTAATCCCCAGTCTTAAACCCCCATTATTCACCACTGTCATTTCATAATCCCCGTTCTTACTCAATAACACCTGCGATGCAAAAGTTGTGGTCTTTTCCAAATTCACCAAGGCCTCAATCGTAACTTCCTCTTTCGGATTAACCATATTGTTATCAGCGATACTCATTCTATCATCTATCCCATCGAAAATTATTGCTTTATCAACTTTGCCTTCCCCTTGGGCAGTAGGACAATTTACTCCGCTGCATACCGCATTGATCTCATTACCGGACTCATCAACAAAACTGGTGGATCCCGGTGCTTCATTAAAATTATAACTGAAAACATTGGTTAATTTCCGATATTTAGCTTTAATCTCCGCCTCGTTCAACTGATAATTATACAAATTAAATTCATCCATTCGTCCTTTGATATAAAATCCATTGCCCAAAGAACCGATTGTAGCTTTCACTTTGGACCACCTAATTAATCCTGTTTGTTCTTGTTCTCCCACCAATTTACCATTGACATAACCTCGAATTTTTTGCCCGTCATAGGTCATCACTACATGATTCCATTTGTCATATTCCATGGCTACCGGAAATATCGCCACTACCCTTACTCCGGCTTCATTGGTGATGCCCATTCTCAAATTACGGTTATTCTGCAAGGTAATTTCATAATCAAAATTCTTGCTCACAATCACATTGGAGGCAAAATTGGTATTCAATTGTAAATTCACCAAAGTCTCAATCGTGATTTGTTCTCTGGGGCTGATAGTAACGGAATCCGGCACATTCAAATAATCCGAACTACCGTCAAAACTTAATGCCTTATCGATTTTTCCCACTGCTTCCGCTGTAGGACAATTTATCCCGCTGCAAGTGGCCATAATATTGTTGCCGGATGTATCTGCAAAGCTGCCTGATCCTAATCCTTCATTAAACTTGTATTCTAACATCTGTGATCCTCCCATGCCGCTAACGTTTATCACGTATGGATTCTCGTCCTGATCGTTGTTTTGCATACTCAACACAGCGGATTTATTGCCGGAAGTTACAGGATTAAACTTAATTTTAAATGTTGAAGATTCGCCTGCATTAATTTCTAAAGCCGGATTTGTAAGCACACTAAATTCATCTTTATTAACACCATCAAAACTTATCGGATTGGAAGGTAAAACTAATTTTCCCTCTCCTTTATTTTCAATTTTAATATCTAAATCTTTACTCTCATTCACTTTAACAGAACCGAAATTATAGCTTCCATTACTAGCTGTATCATTGGAATCAATCACCAAATTAATTTCCGGATAAGTTTGAATTTCACTAGTATTTAATTGCCATGGATAACTATAAATAACATTATCGCCTTTTATTGCGGCAACTTGCCAATAATAAGTTTTATTAGGCTCCAACCCAGAAACAGTATACTCAGCTACAGTTAAACCCGAGGCTTTTTGTGTCAATCGATAAGGATCAACGCCAAAATATACATTATAGCTATCCACGCTACCACCTAAAACATTCCATTTTAAATTCACTGAAGATGTATTTATCGTAGAATTATGCAAAGGCTCAATCGGAGTCACTTTATAATCTTTAACTACGGTAAAATCAGCCTGATTATAAAATATCTTTTCCTTCCCTTCCGAATATCCCAAATAATACAAATTGGCTTTATTGGATGCGGAAACTGAAAAATCTACAGCTTCTCCTGAATAAAAGGATAAAGGACTAACTAAAGCTCTATAATAAATACCCGTATCATCCATTAAAGAATGTTCCATTCGATAATAACCATCTGATCCCTCCAACGCTCTTCGATAGATTAAATGATATTTACCGTCAGAAAATCTAACCATACCTTGACCGGTAATATTATCATTTGCCGAAACTAACTCCACTAATCCTTCTCGATAATCAGGAACAATATTTGTTTTCGATAAATCCAAAGTAAAATTCAAACCATAAATATTTCTACGATAACTATTCTCTTGTCTTGGCTGTTCATAAAAAATATCAAAATTATTATTTCCTTTATGAAATAAATAAATTTCAGTTGTATTGCTGCCAAATTCGTTATACCACCATGTATTTATAATGTCGTTTTTTCTCACAAAATTATTCGCGGTCAAAACTTGTTCCAATTTTGTGCCTGTATTTACAGAATCAAGCCATAAATAATTTTCCGAATTATTAGGATCATCCTCAACAATCAAATGAAACTTATCCTTATCTTCAGTATAAACATCCAATTTGCTCTTCAAAATATCTTTTCTGTTCAAAACTATAGGACTGGACCAGCTTCCTGATTCATTCTTCCTCACAAAATACTGACCGTAATAATCATAAATAACAACCGGAATATTATTAACAAAATCCATACTAAATCCATCTCTGTAAGCCCCATCCGGAGATAAAATTTGTGTAGAAGACCATGTATTCAAACCTATTCCTTCTGTATATTTCAATTTATCAATTCCTGTATTATTTGTAAAACTATAACCTTCCGACCATAAAATATATACTTTGCCTCCATTAGCATAAACTTTTGATTTACTGGAGTAAGTATTATCAAACGAAATCTGGTTAACGCCATTTACTTGTCCATTATAAATTTCTACAAAATAGATTTCGCTAAAATCAAATTGCTCAATGCCACCGCTGATATAATCCGTATAAGTCAAATAAATTTTGCCACTCGAGTCTTTAACCCCTCTCATCTCCATAAAATTATGTATATTCTCAGTTTCACCATAATATTCTTTGATCAAAACCGGATTTCCCCATTGACCTGAAGCGAATTTGCGATAATAAAGTCTGTTATATTGCCCATTCTCTCCATAATAATAGCCAACTTGTTCACGATAAATAACTTCTTTTGAACCATCAACATTATCAAAAATCTTCAAAACATTTCTTTGAATATTCTCCGCGGACAAATCAAAATCAAAAGCCTGAACTTTTGCCCATGGCGCGATTGGATCAGGACTATTATCTATAATTTTAAAAGTTGGCGAAACAAATGTAGCATTATTACCATTTACATCTGAAACATTCACCGCTACATATGCGTTATCCGTGACATAACTATAATTCACAGGTAAAGAATAATCATAAGTTCTCAAATCCTTATCGGGATAAGAAACAATAGTCTTGTATGCATCACCATAATAAAGCTTAACATAAGGAATACTATGAATTGGATTTTGAGCGTTTATTTGCCAATTAATCTTTTTTGTTTCACCTAAAGTCCATGCATTATCAACTAAACCAACAACCTCCACAGAACCTGTTGGAGGAGTCCCGTCGTAAATCTCAAAAGGCCCCCATTCCTTTGCTTCTGAGACATTTCCTCTATAATCCCGCAGCACGCCTTTTAATTTATATCCGGTTCCCAAATAATTCGCCGGTAAATACCATTTGGTATCTACATAATTATAATTATTTGCTGCATAAGTACCGATAAAAACCCAACTTGATGACAAAGGATCCCATAGATAAAAATCACCTTCTTTTACTCCCACATTATCGCTGCCTTCAGAAAACAAAGGAATCTCCTGCTGATTTTTTACTCTATAAGTCGTATTCCACTTTATAGAAACACTGTTTAAAACAGGCGGAGTTGTATCTTCCTTCAATCTGGTAAAAAACCTTACATTTTCTGTAGTTTGAGCAACTTTAATTGGAAATTTAGTATAAATTTTCTCATAAGGCTGACGATCAACTCCTAAAACAGAAGCGCCATTTTCTTTATTCAAAAAACCGACATCGCCATTTTCTCTCGAGGTATCACTAAAACCAAATCCTGACAAATACAATCCTTCTTTCCTTACATTATCTTGTGTTACATAACCTGAAACATTTCCTAAATATTTTGAATCATCATTACTGACCTGAACATCAGTAATATCATTAGAAAGCAGAATCGTCTGATTATCTTGATATAAAACACCTGTTGCTATTTCATAAACACGACCTTCCAAAAATGGACCACCTGCAAAGAAAGCTCCATTTAGAGTATTATCAACCCCATAATAATACCATTCGGATTGTCCCTTTTCTCTCATTCCCATTATATACATTGATCTACCAGAATCAGCTTTTACAGGCCATCTCACATTAACTCCGGGCAAATTATCAATACTGTATTTATAAGCAATATAATAAACTTGAAGAGCCGGAGAATTCGAAGAATCAGCCACGAAAGTGAAATTGCCTGTTTTCCAGTTATCATCATGGCTGACATCATTAGCGGATTCAAAATAAAATTTAACATTTGTTGCCCCTTTCATAACTACAGTATCTTCCGCGGAATAAGAATAAGTAAGCTCTAAACTTTGTCCCGGATCTAAAACAAGTCCGATATTTTGCAAATCAATATTTTCTGAAAATTTAAAATCATCAATAAATGAATATAAATCAATTTTCGTTGTGGCTGCATAACCTTGATTTTTCATATTCAATTTAAAGATGGCCTGAGAATTATTTATCAGCGAACCATAGCTGTTTAAATCCAAAATCACCAAATCAGGTTGAGCCAAAGAATCAGCGCTCCATAAAGTGGTGTAAATATCGGATTGAAAACTACCATCACTGTTTTGTGATGATGAAACTTTATTAAATAATAATGCTTGTTTTTCTTTTTCTGTATTATATAAACGCAAAGAACTCAAAACTGCGGAATAATCAAATAAATCGGATGTATTAGTCAAAAGTCCCGTTTCACTATCATAATTTGTACTCATGAAATCTAAAATACTCTGAATTTTCGTATGAATATTAACTTCCTGACCATTAATACTTATTATACAGCCATCAAATGGATACAAAGCCTTTAAAGTTCTCGCTGCCAAATGATAACTTGGAGCCTGTCCTCCTTCATAATAAATAGCTCCGCTCTCCGGAATTCTCACTAAAATATAAGCTAAAGCATTTACAAATGAATTTTCCCCAACCAAAGCTTCCGCTTCCATTACTTCAATAGTAGTCAAAAAATCTGTTTTATAATCTCTTTTAAAACCATATCCGGAATCTGAATTCTTGGCATTTAAAATTTCCTGTAATGTACTTTGATAATCCAAATTCAAAGCTTTCAAAATCCTCAATTTATAAGCATTTTCCCGAGTACTTGTAGCAGCAGTATTTACCAAATAATTCAAAGCCGAATTAAATTGATCGCTCTCAGTCAAATTAAAATTAATCAATAAATCCACAACTTTAAAAGTATTTTCATATTTATTTTCAGACCCAAAACTACCATCTTCATTCTGTTTTAAAGATAAATAATAAAGAGCGTTATCCACCGAATTACTTTCAATCCCCTCATAATAATCTATAATTTTTGTTACACCGGAAGCTTCTGCTGTAGGCACAATTATATTTTTCACTTGTTGTAAAAAACTCACTTTTTTCTTGCTGTCAATAAATTTATCTAAATTTTTCTTTAAATCTTCCCTTGGATACCATTTATCAATATTAATTTTTTTTATATCATCTTTCTTTTCAATTTTTATTTTATTCTCACCTTTTTTCTGCAAAATAACGCTTTTTATATTTAATTTTTCTTGTTTATCCAAGTCAATAATATTTATTTTTTCCTCTTCTTTATTATTCGCAACAATTCCTTTATCAGAATTATACATTCTAATCAGAAGATTCAAATTTTCTTTATCAATTTTTCCATCTCTATAATTCCGCACAAAATTTCGAATTTCTTCAGGCACATTAAATGCCGCTAAAGCTTCCTCGTCGCTCATTTTATGCTTAATTTTTACCAAATTTTTAACCTCATCCCGTTTTCCCTCATTCATTAATTCATTAACTTTTCGATAATATTCCTCTTCATCAGCATACAAAGTAACTTCATCATCAAAATTCACAGTCGACCAATCAAAATTTTGATGTTCTATTTGTTTTTGCTCACTTTTATTTTCTGCCGATGTCTTAACGGCTCCCCACAACAATCCTCCTCCAACCTGAGTAATCATAATCGTTAAAAGTATAAACCGGACTAACTTTGCTTTGAGCTTTACCATGAGAGACGATTAAAAAATAAAAAATATATTAAAAAAGATTAATTACTTTCTAAATGTTTTTTTTAAAATTAATTTCATCATTTATCAAAATTAATAAACTTTTTCCTTATTAAAAACTAACAAATATTTTTCATGAATTTATATATGCAATTCCTAAAACACTTATTAAATAAACAATAAATAATCCAGCCACGATGCGTCTTTTGCTAAAAAATTTTTTTTTCGCAAAACTTGACAGTAAGAAAACAATTACTGAGGACAAAACAACATAGCATAAAATATATACAATATATGAAAACCAATAATCACCGGAAATACTTGGTAAGCCAAATAAATTTTCAAGTATGCTTAAAACTAATATAGGAACTACAAAAAGAAATAAAAAAGGTGATATTAAAATTTTCCAAAAAATATTAAAAAGATTTCCATCAAAAAAGACCATATAATCTAAAACAAATCTAATAATTGACCTCGATAAAAATAAAAAAAATATAATTAATAATAAAACTGATATTAACTGGATATATTGGTTTTTAGTCAAATACATTCTGATAAGATTAAATTATTTACATGCATTACCTTCATAAACCATAAGCAACGATGCCACATTAATTATATTCCATTATCATATTCATTTTTTAATAATAAAATTTTCCGGATTAATGCCCTTCAAAACATCACCATATTTATAAACATAATTTTTATCTTTAGAGTAAATATCATCCAATACTTCAAAAGTACCTAAATCCACATCGTCTAATAATTTAACACGCATTCCTCTATAATTTCTTAATTCAGGTCGAATTTTATACGCATAATATACATAATTTTTATCTTTAGCATATAATCGATTAATCGCTTCGAAAGAATTAAAATCAATATTCCTAATCGAAAAAGCCACATACTCAAATTCATCAGAAGAAACCCCAATAAAATATCCATAACACACATTGTTTTCAGTTTTGTAAAAACCGAATCTCTGATTCTGATTTAAACTACAGTCAATATTTGGATCATCAAATATATTTAAATTATATCTAATATATTCAATCCCAAAAATAATTATTATTAAAAATATGATTAATAAGGCAATTTTAAAATTTCTTTTTTTAAACATAAAATATTAATAAAAGTTACAAGCATCACCTGAATAGATCAATGGCATTAATTAAGTTTTTTAAAAACAGAAAATACATTCTGAAAAGATTAAATACTTTAAAATATCCTCCACCACTGCTTCTTGTCCAAAGATTTTATCCATTCCAAATCTTTTATTCCTTTAGGCACCTCCCCTTGTTTCATTTGGAATTTCCTCTTTAACTGATTATATAATTTTGAAGATTCTTTATGATATTCCTCATATTTTTTTTCTGCTTCGACGATTCTTACCTTATCTCCGGATTCCCGCGCTCGATTTCTTTCGGAGTATAAATCGCCAATGGATTTCCAAATTATATCCCCAAAAAATTTATATACAGGAGAAAAATTTGATTTTAAAATTAAATTGTAGTCTAAAATTCGAATATATATATCCAAATTTGTAACCATAAATGCAGCACCAAAAAAACTATTATTCAAATATTTTACTTCATAACCATTTTTAACCAAAAAATCTACAATATCTTTAGCCGAATAATTCTCAAAATTGTAACTAAATGAGGGATATCTTTTTGACATGATAAATTAATTAATCAATATTAAACATTATATATCTAATTTTATTTTCTTCTAATACCTTAATCAGACCTTTAGTCGGCGGCGCATCAACGAATAACCAAACAGGCTGATAACCCTCCCCTAATTGATTATGTAGTTCTACGTCTTTTTTAATTTGATCGGGGATATCACCACTGGGACTAACATTTTGTTTATGTGCTTTTACCTCATAAGCATTTTTTGTATCACTATCCCACAAGTCTACTATTCTATCGCCAGATGGTGCATTAAATCTATATTGACCAACTCCTCCAAAAATCTTCTGCATAAACAATTCCCCAGCTTTCCCTTTTTCATTTGAATTAGTTAACCTCCTTATTCTGAGAATCTCATCTATGTCAGATTTTTTGATAACTTTCCAAGTTTCACCATATTTCCCCAGCCTTGCAACAAGTTTCGCTTTATTAAACCATTTAATTTTAGTCAATAGCTTAAACCCTTTTGACGGAATAAATATTGATAAAGCAACTCCAACCAGCCTTCCACCTAAATATGATTGTCTGGCAGCACAAGAAGCCTGCTCATATTGATATACAAGCTCATTATAAGCTGCGGAACCGGTATCTTTTATGAATTGTTTTATTCGATTCATATCCACGTTACGCAACTCTTTAACCAATTCTTTCACCTGATCATAAGTTTCTTTAATCTTATAGAGACCTTTTAATGCCCCCCATAAACCGGAGATAACATCATCCACTACTTCTACTCCCGAATCATAAACTCCATGAACCCATACTAAACCAAGCCAATAAACATCATTATTTTCACTATAATATTTACAGTTATAATCAACATATCGAGTTTTTTCCACTAATCCGGTACTCAAATTCCATTCCAATTGATTATTTCCTTCAAATTCCTGAAAAATATAACCTGATTTATATTTCGGATCAGTTTCAGGAAAACCTAACTCTCCTCTTGTGCCTTGAAACTCGGAAGAATTATGTTTTTCAAAAATTTTACCATATGTATATCTGATAAATTCCCATGTAGTATTATACATTTGCCCATTAACAAAATCCTGATAAACTCCGGTTGTTTCATAAGGACTTTTAGCAGCTGTTGTTTCATCATTTAGAGGGAATCCCAATTTCGGATTAACTTCTTCTTTATTCAACTTGCTTAAAAACCCGCATTTAACTCTATATACTCTTCCTTTATCATTACCGTTTATATATGGCGAATAATATACAGTAGAATACTCATTGCCACAAAATATACCCCCATTTTCATAAATACTCTGATAATAAGTTCCTCTCTTTATAGAAAAATTTACCGAGCCTGCCTTGGTTTTACCAATATTGGAAATATATTGTTTGATTTTATTTATAGCATCAGAATCAAATTCCCAATACTCATAATTTTTACCTAAAAAACGAGCTGCTTTATCCGTAATTACAACAGTATGTTTAGGCTGAGTTCCTTCAAACTTATATTCAAATTTATTGCAGATTTTCCCATAGCTTTGATTCCATTTTGAATCAGATTTAATTTGGGGTATTACAGAAGATTTTTCAGTTAAACATGAAAAATTTTTAATTACTTTCTCATCTTTTTTATCTTTAAATAACACTGCGCATTCATCGCCGGCGCAAGCTACCAATTTTGACATAATTCCATCTTCTTCTTCTGTAAATTCATCATTCGTCCACGCCCCGTTCTGCATCACTTGTTCACCAATGGCATAGGTTCCTGTCCACTGTGGACTCAAAGAAACATAAAAAAGACCATGCCAAACGCCACTATCCACGATTTTATCGGGAGTTAAGATGGTATTGCCCTGATCCACATCAGCTTTCATATTGGCTTTGGTGTTGTCTGAAAGATCGAGGTTGTCTATTTCGGATTTGTTGGCCTGAGTGATCTTCTTTACAGTATAGCTTTCAGGATGAGCATAAGCGTATTGTAAGCCTTTAACCGTGGATATCGCTGAAAGTCCGGAAACTTCTTTGAACATTTGACCTTCCTGATAGGACGCGCTTTGGCCCCATAATAATCTGAAATCCTTTTGATGAGTTTTGTAATTGCCCCGATTCGACCAGTCATTAATGAAAATGCTGGCATCTAAATTAAATCCTTTGAAATCAAAAGTCGTGGGCACGCCGTTAAACCGATTTAAAATCCTCGTCTGCGTCACCACGGCTCTCGCGAAATTTAAAGTATACTCATAATCCAGTGATTGTTTTAAAATCTTTCCTTCTTCTTCAATCTTTTGGAGATATTTTTGGGCGAATCCTAAATTGCCTTTAAATACTGCCATACGGTTATCTTGCAGTTCGGGATCATCATCTAAATATTGGGATAAATATAGATAAATGCCTTCAGTATTACCGGCTGTGGAAAACTTTTCATCTTTACCTAAATCAAGATTTTTAACTTTATATTCAAAGCTTAATATCAAAGCTTCGCCAATATCAATCAAGCCGGTGCCAAGAGTTTCTTCTTTTTCATTTAAAGTATAGAAAGCTTTGATCTTTACCAGTTCAACAGGAGTTAAATGTAAACCTCCATAAGAATCAATAATCGCCTGATCAGTTTCCGTGGCTCCTTGATAGCTTAATGAAAGTTCTTGATTATTGATCTCACTGCCATAAAAACTCTTTTCCAGCACTATTTCATTATTGGTTTCCCGTTTAAGGCTGATTTTTACTTGCTGTCGGGCAAGTTCCGGAATCGCGCTAAAATTAGTAATGGGATAATTATCAGCTTCAGCTTTCAAATATGGCAGATGGATAGGAACTATTTCCAGTTCACTCGAAATAATACTTTTAGTTGACAAATTATCGCTGACTTCTTTACCTGTAGCTGTTTTTAGATCCTGTTGATATTTATTAAACAGGCTTAATTCTCCTTGATATTGAAAAAAGTTTTGCCAAAAATTTTCCGAGTTGAAATTAGCAGTGTCAGCCAGAATCTCTTTTTTTGTATGATTATATTTTTTTATCATTCCTTCTATCGGCACCCATTGCTTTTTCGGATATTTTATAAGCTCAGTTTGCAGCTCCTCATTAGTGGTAATATTCGTTAAATCTAAAGTATTGGCAAAATTCGCACCTCTTTCATCATATTCATAAAACATTTCCACATGTGTCCAATAGACGGCAAGATGTGTTTCCTGCGAAAAATCAGCTTCATCAAAACTTTCCGGCAGCTCATTGCCGGAAATTGTAAAGACCGGAATATGGTTTAAGGCTAGAGCTAGATACACTGTTTTGGTTTCATCCACGCCCAATAACTTTTGCAAATCTTCTACTCGAATAATGCTTAAACTTTGCTGGTATCTGGCGGGAATATTCGCAGCTCTCAGCAAAGCAATAACCAAAGAACTCCCATCAAAATCATTGCAAGATTTTTCCAACAAACAACCGAGAGCGCCTTTTTTCGCGCCATAATACGGCTCATAATCAATATTGTTCTTCACGTAATTCAAGATTTTTACCGGATTGTATTCCAGATTTTCCGCTAAATCTTTGATTTCCGCAGAAATTTTGACTTCCGTGTCTTCTTTGATATCCGCTAACACCGGATAATAGGGATTAATCATTGCAGCTTCAGCTTTTTCCACTTTAAATAGATTTTGTAATTCTGCTTCGATGCTTTGACCTGAAGAAGGTTTTAACACCGGTTCTTCCAATTCTTCCACTTTTATCTCTGTTTGATTAAATTTAAATTTCGAACCTTCTTTTAATATTTTGACATCTCTTTGATCTTCTTCTTTAGTGAAAATATCTTTTATTTTTCCATTTAAATCTTTTTCTTTGCCTTCCAATTGATCTAATTGTTGTTGTAAACGATTGAGATATTTTGCTTTTCTTTTTTGATCCACTCCTGATTTATCCAACCTCTCCGATTCGCTTAACAATAAATCAATCAAACCATTTAAAGCTTCCGGCTTGTTTATTGGTTCTTTTTGCCAATTGCCAAACTCCCGCATTACCTGATGATAAGTTTTTAGGTTTTCTCTTGCTGCTTGGTCTTGGCCAACAATTATTCCGGCATCAATCCCCGACGATTTGATTTCCTGTTCGATTACGCTTGGTTCATTTGTTTGCGCCGCTACCATATTACTCGGCAATAAATTCACACTGCAAAATACCGTCAGTAGGGAAAGAATCAATACTTTCCGACAACCAACTTTAAAACCTGAGTTAGACATAGATAAGGTTTAAATTTTTCAGATATATTAACCTTTCCCAACAAATCTATTACCTTATTTCTCTGATAGCAAATTTTTTATATTTACTGTTTTCGCTTTGATGGCATTACTTAAGTTTTTTTCTTTGCTTTTTAAGAGATTTGTTTTTAAGATTGATTTTGGTGGTTTTAATAATACATTTTTTATTTTATGAAAAATTATAAAAATTTGATTTTTAGGATTAAGGGGATTTGCGGGAATAGGAAAGGGTTCGCGCTTTTGATTATTATGGGATTTTCTTTGATTGTGGGGGTTATCGCGATCGCGATGATTTCGCAATCGATTAAGACTATGAAGATTAATAGTAATAAGACGCAGGCTTCGAAGGTGTATTATGCTGCGCAGGCCGGGGTGGAAAAGGCGAAATTGAGGTTGAAGGAGTTGAAAACAAATAATTTGGCGGACACTCATGGGACTGAAAGTATTGATGTTGGGGGGCAGGTTGTAAATGTGGAATGGGATATTAAAGTTAGTACGAATAAAGGGGATGGCGATTATTTTTATGTGCCGAATCCGGGGGAGGGGAACGCATGGGGGGATTGTAAGAGTTATGAGAATGATGATAAAGAAATGGATCATCCTTGTTCGTGGAATAAGATTTATGTGGGGGAGACGGTGAATATTCCGTTGTGGTTTTATGGGATGGATACGGGAACAACTTATGGGACAGCGGATGGAATTATTGATCCGGCGGAAGATTATCCTGTTTCTGGGGGAGATAAATTGGAGAATTTTTATTTGAGGATGAGGACACCGTGTGTGGATGGGGGGGAGGATGCAACTTGTGAGAGGTATGAGTTTTATGGAGATAATGATATATATAATACTTCTATTGAATCAAACATAAATAAAACTATAGTTAATTGGGAGATTATAGGACAAAACTTAGTTGATGAATCACAAATTTATAATTTACAAGCTAACTTAGCTTATAATGGTTACAGAACGAATTCATATGTTGATTGCGTTTATAGTGAAATTTTTCAAGAGTTGATAGATCTCTCAAATTATACAACTCCTGAGTATTGTTTTCTTTTAAACAATGCAAATCTGTCTTTAAAAAATATAGTATTATCCACATTTCATTCTGGACACTTAAACAATAATAGTGTTCTCAACGATACAATTTCTAATTATTTGCTTAATTTATCCACTTGGAGCAGCAATAATCTACATAAACCCGTTTTAAAATTACAAGTTATTGACGAATTAAGATTGCAAGAAAATCAACAAGATACTTCATTGTTAAAAGATCAGGCTATTCCTTATTTGGAATATCAAGTTATGACGAATCGTCCGATTGGAAATGCGAGGAGGATTATTGAAGCTACGGCTACATTTGGTAATGTGCAGGAAAAGATTGTTTGGGATGAGGCGCAGGAGGGGGCTATGGGCGGGTTTGGGTTGCAGAATTGATGGATTTTCGTAATCCGTAATTCGTAATTCGTAATCCGTAAAAGGAAATATATAAAATTCGTTTGACATTTTTAATTGATTCTTATATTGTATTATTCTTGACAATTTGAGATTTTTATTGAGCGGATACTTGACAATGGATAATAAAATAGATCATTATTCATAAAAGATTAATTAATATTTTTTATATATATTTTTTATTTTCTTCATTCTAAAAAATTAATATATGGCTAAGTTACCTGGTATTCGTATGGAAGGAATGCTGGAGGAAACTGAATCTGAATATAAACATAATTTAATGACTTTAAGAGGCGGGGAATATAATCCTGATTTGGTTGCGATTGTTGAAAAAGACAAATTATCTGAAAAAACAGTAGATGCGTGGCGACAGAATATTAAAAAAATAGTTGAGGTATTAATTCATGAACCTGAATGGTTAAAGGTATTTTCCAATCAATTAAAGAGGAATCCGGCATTGGCGACATTAGGGTTTACAGTTTTATTGACTATGTTTTTAACCGAGGGATGTAAAGGCTGTAATGATACGGAGAATATTAACAAAGTTGCGTTTGATGAATATTTGGACAGGCAAACTCTTCAAACTATGGGGATTGAGAATTGTACTAATACCTGTAAAGACAATACTTTTTTAAACGGTTATGTTAAAGATAATAAATTATTTGCTTTTTGGTCCGGCAACTGCTCACATCCCAGAAAAGGAGAATTGATATCAACTCAAATTAATTTAATTAATAATTTCTGCGGAGAACAAAAGGTTGTGCGTGAAGGTTATGAGACTGTTATACGTGGCGATAAAATTTATACGACGACACAGGGCCTTTTATATGAAGCAACTATTGATCAGAATACAAATGTTATTGGAGAATTTAAACCGATAACTCTACCTGGGTCTTTTAGTCATATTGGAGGTTTTAGTTTTTATAAAAACCGTTTATACAGTAATGACAATATGAATACTTCATCTATTGATTTTGAAACTAAAGATCCTAGCAGTATTATACCCACCCATTCTGATTTAATTAGTGTGCCAATTGAAAATAAATTTGGAAAAGGTGTGTTTGATGGCGGAAATGGGATAAAAATAAAAAGATTAGAAATGAATGAAGATGGTAAGTTTATTAAAATGGAGGAATTAGAAATTTCAGGATGGCCTACTCAATGTTTACCAAATGGGTTACTTTTTTATAATGCTTTTGAAGGTGGGTTTGCAAAAAATAAAGTCTATGATTTAAACACAGGTGAGATAGTAAATTCTGGAGAGAGTACTGATGATGGTTCTGAAAATTCCGATGAAGTTGGAGGAAGTAGCGTAGATAATGGTTCGGATGGAACCGATGCCAAGACACATGAAAAAGGCGATGATAGTAGTGGTGGCGGTACTGAACATGAGACTAAGGTCGCGGAATCGAGCGCTGACAGTGAGCAGGGAGGGGAGAGTGGGACGGGGGGAAGTTATGAGATTAATTTAAGCAGCGACGAGGTGGAAAGTTTTATGGGAGAATCAACAATTGCGCAGGGAAGCGAAGAACCTAGTAGTGATACTGCTACGGAGTGGGGCAAAAGGGACGATGATCGTGATGGTTACCCAAATTGGTCTGATCGGGTTCCTGATTGCGCGGGTCCGGATGTTATGGAAGTTGATGGAAACACTTATTGGTATGGTGGCATGGAATTAACTACAGGCAAATATAAAACGCATAACAACTTATTACAAATTGACGTGAGGGAAAGAGGAAACGCTATTGTGTATACTAACTTTTGCACTTTGCCAAAAGCTTATAACGGCATCGATGCCGCTAAAACTTACGGATACGAGGGTGATATTAGACTTTATGAAATTCACATTAATCCCGCTAAAACAAATATGAGATTAAAAGATACTACTCCTTATGCCGCGTACATGATTTATTTGGGAGGCAAAGCGGAAAGAGGTGTGGTTTTGGGTACTTATGGCACTGATTTTGAAGTTAAGGGCGACATAGATTCCAATAACAATTGGATGGTAACCGTACCGTTTCTTGACGGATCAGGTTTCGCGTTTAAAATTGAAGATGGTCAGATTATTACAGAATATAAAGAAGAATTTCCGGTTTTCATTGACGAAGGAAAATCCGTATATTTTGTTATGAATGAGCAAAATGAAGTTATTTATTCCCAATTGATAAAAAACGGTGAAGAACCTGATGATTACACTAAATATATTGACGGCACCGGAGATGAAAGCGAAGGGAATACCGATGAAATCATCGATGAAACAAATAATAAGCCTATAGAAAAAGACGATGGCGGAGATGATGATGGTTGTTCAACAATAAATAATGTTGAAAATAAAAATCCGCTTGGCGCGGCTATATTAATGTTCGGTTCTTTGATCGCAACAAGAATTTTTGGCAGCAAAAAACGGGATGAAGAGATAAGAAGCGAGTCTGATTATAATGGCGCCAGATTCTAATCTCATTTATAAATTATCCGGAATTTTTAATCGGCAACTGATAATCCCACATCCAATATCAGTTGTCGATTAATTTTTTATTGTCTTTGGCCTTTTAATAAAGCCCTTTTTCTGGTAAAATAATATGATTTTTGAATAAATAATTTTATTGATTTTGAAAAAACTTTTATCTGTTTTGTCAATTAGCATCATTTTATCTGTTTTTCTAAATTTTTTTATTTATTTAGATTTTTTCAGTAGCTTAAATTATCGTTTTAGCGCCAAATTATATGATGGCAAAAAAGAAATAAGCAAAGACATTGTGATTGTGAAAATTGATGAGAAAAGTTTTGAGGATGAAAATTTGGGAAACATTCTTTATTGGAATCGAGAATATTATAATAGGGTTTTGGATTATTTGGTTGAATCAAAAGCAAAAATTATTGCATATGATTTAATTTTTTCCGAACCTTCAAAAGGAATTTCCGAAGAAACTTTAAAAAATTTAAATGGGAATTCTTTAAAAGATTATAAAAATTTTCAAATTCATCCTTATGATCAGAAATTCGCGGAAACTTTGAAAAAACATGATAATATTATTTTAAGTTCTTTGGCTGTTTTGCATAACATTGAGGATTTTCCGGCAAAATTGATAAACTTGATTGATCCTTTAGACATTTTTAAAGAGAATACAACTACGGGAATCGTATATAAGTTAAATAGTGATCAAATTATGTTTTCCACTTCTCCGGCTTTTAATTATTCGGATAATTTGGTGGAGAATTTTGATTTTGCTGTTGCTCGCAGATTTTTGGGATTGCCTGATACCGCGAAATTATCGGATTTAACTTTATATAATTATAAATTTTATGATCCTCCCAAGGCTCGTATAAAAATTGACGGAGAGGAAATAAAGACCGATTGGCCGAAGGAAGAGATAAACGTGCCTTTAAATAAAGGTGATATGATGATTAATTATTATTTTAAGCCTGAAGATTTTGATTTAGACAAATATTCTTCTTATACTTTTGCTGATGTTTATTTCGGCAGAGTCTCCAAAGAGTCGTTTAAAGATAAAATTGTTTTAATCGGACCTTATTATTTGGCTTCAGGGGATTTGCATTTTACGCCGGTTTCAGGAAATTCGAAAATGTACGGGGTCGAAATTCATGCCAATGCTATTCAGACTATTCTTGATCGGGATTTTATTCGGGTGCAGGGGAATTTGGGGAAATATATTTTGATTTTGGTTTTGGGGGTTTTGGCGAGTTTGGTTTATGCTTATTCTCCTATAATTCTGTCGGTTTTGGGGGTTTTTGTTTTGAATGTTCTTTATTATTTTGGGGCGAAATTTGTGTTTGATAAGGGGTATTTGATGGATATGCTTTATCCTTTCGCGATTATTTCTTTGTCGTTTGTGGGGATTTATGTTTATAAATATTTGAGTGAGTATAGGGGAAAATTGGAGCTTAAGAATGCGTTTTCGCATTATGTGAACGATGAACTGGTTAAGGAGGTTATGAAAAATCCGGATAGTTTGAAGCTTGGGGGTGAGAAAAAGATTTTGTCTATTATGTTTTCGGATGTTAAAGGTTTTACTTCGGTTTCGGAGAATCTTAAGCCTGAACAGGTGGTTTCGATTTTGAATGAATATTTGGAGGCTATGACAAATATTATTCTTTCTCATGGCGGGACTGTGGATAAGTATGAGGGGGACGCGATTATGGCTTTTTGGAACGCGCCGTTGGCGATTCCTGATCACGCGCTGAATGCTTGTTTGGCGGCTTTGGAATGTCGGAGGTATTTGCGATCTTTGCACAATAAATGGAAAAAGGAGGGGAAACCTTTGCTGGATTTTAGGGTGGGAATTAATACCGGGGAAGTTGTGGTGGGAAATATTGGTTCTGATAGAAGGTTTGATTATACGATTATTGGCGATAATGTGAATTTGGCTTCGAGATTGGAAGGGGCGAATAAATATTATGGCACAAATCTGATGATCAGCGAGTTTACTAAGCAGGAAGTTTCTAATCATTTTATTTTCCGGCCGATTGATTTGATGCGGGTTAAGGGCAAGCAAAAGCCGGTTTTTACTTATGAAATTATATGTTTGAAAGATGAATTGACGCCGGAGCTGGAGAGTTTTTTAAATGAATTTAATCAGGCGTTCAATCTTTATTTGAAGGGCTTGTTTAAGGAAGCGCATAAGTTTTTTTATGCTTTAAACAAAAAATTTCCGAATGATGCGCTGACGAAGGTTTATTTGCTGAGGTGCGGGGAGTTTTTGGAAAAAAGGCCGAGTAGTTGGGATGGGGTTTGGGTGATGGAGGGGAAGTAGTGTCGGGGAGCGGGACTTTTTTTCCTGTGTCATCCTGACTCGAGAGGGATCTTTGAGCTGTGAATGGTTAACATTTCAGTACTTGCAAAGCAGGGGATTGGTTAGTAATATAGGAGAGTAAATTTACCTGTTTTTTGATGAATAAACATAAGGGTTTTACAGTTGTGGAGGTTTTGATCGCTGTTTTGATTATGATGATTACTTTGGGAGCTGCGATTATGACTATTCGGTCTTCTGTTGCGGCTAATCAAGATGCTTTGGATTATGGTTTGGCACGGTCTTTGGCGGAGGATTCTTTGGAGATGATGAAAAATTTGAGGGATTCGAATTGGTTTAAGTTTAGCGCGTATAAGGATAATTGTTGGAATTATTGGGCGGAGGCGGATCCAGATGGCGATGCTAAATGTGAAAATACAAATGGGAATGATTCAAAAATTAATAAGGCCATAACGGGTACAATGTATTATTATACTCTTCATATTCATCCAAATAATAAGAATATTGTTTTAAAAGCTGATGGGTCGGGAAGTTTAAATAGTTTTGATCCTCAAATTACGAATCCAGAATATTATAGAATTGGGAAAGCAAAAATAGTTGATAGTACACTTTTGGATGCTTTGTTGTTTGTTAATTATAATAATTTATTAGTTTCAGACAAATGTGAATCGGGAATTACAACTAATTGTTATCAGTTAATAGAGCAGACGAAATTTTATAGAGCTGTGGGTGTGGAAATCGCAGCTACCGAACCTGATGTTTTAAAACTTTCATCAATTGTTTGGTGGTATGATAAGGGGGAGAAGAAAGAGGTTAAATTGGGGAGTTATTTGACGAATTATTGGGAGTGAGTGATGCGTAATTGGTAATCCGTAATCCTTAATGGGAAATTTTTGAAAGGTAAATTATGAATATATTAGGTGGGAATAAAATCAGGGGGGTTCCGTCATTTACTTTGATTGAGCTTTTGGTGGCGGTTTCGGTTTTTTCGATAATTATTGTGGCGGCGGCGAGTAGTTATGTGAGTTTTCAGAATGCAAAAAGGAGAGCGGATTTGATTTCTTACATTAAAAGCGAGGGGGATTTTTTGATGCAGAGGATGAAAAAGGAAATTCAAAATTCGACGGTGGATTATGAGGAGTATTATAATCAGCTTACGGAAAATTCAGATAATTACGCTGATAATTATGGAAAATATGGGCAGAGGTTTTTTGATGCTGGGGTTTGTGGAACATTTACAACTAAATATGGAGTGCAATGTTTTGAGGATTGTTCAAAAGATTATTGGACAGTTGCTTCTTGTACTGAGATTGAATACTCCAGTAAAGATTTTAATATGTGGGCTTGGGATAGTGATAATGCTTTAAAAAATAATAATTTTCAAAATGAACTTTATTTGATAAATGGGAGAGGGGACGAGAAGACTATTTTGAAAAATTTTGAGAAAGATTATGATGGAGACGGCAAAGATGAGTTTAAATTGCATATTTTAAAACTTAAAGGGGAAGATGGGAATAGTAATGGGATTATTGATTCGTGGTTTTGCGCGGATGATTTTTTGTTAATGCAAGGGAAAGATCCTGCTAACGTAACGGATAAAAATACTTGTGCGGCTTATAGTTTGAGTTATGTAAAAAAAGGAGAGGCTTTTCCGCTCCCATCACCTAATCCTGACGCTATTAAAAATAATGCCAAAGGTTATTTTGTTTCGTGGACTCCGGAAAAATTAAAAATTACGAATTTGGGATTTTTTATTTCGCCTTTGGAGGATCCGAGAAAGGGGAAGGGGGAGAATTTGGCCGGGGATACTTATGTTACTATTTCTCTAACTGTTCAGCCTTTGGAAAAATATACGCAGGGCATCGCGGGCGGAATTCCGGAATATACGATGCAGACTACGGTGAATGCCGGGGCGAAGAATTTTATTAGGAGTTGGCATGGGGTGATGGGGAATTGAGGATTTGTAATTCGCAATTCGTAATTTGTAATCCGTAAGGGATTATGTAATTGGTAATTGGTAATTGGTAATTGGTAATTGGTAAATTTTAAATTTTTACATTTTACGGATTACGTATTCCAGATTCCAATTAACACTATGGTTTTATTTTTTCTTTGATTTTTAAGGGATTTGTTTTTAAGATTGATTTTGGTGGTTTAAATAATACATTTTTTATTTTATGAAAAATTATAAAAATTTGATTTTTAGGATTAAGGGGATTTGCGGGAATAGGAAAGGGTTCGCGCTTTTGATTATTATGGGGTTTGGTTGTGGGGATTATTGCGATTGCGATGATTTCGCAATCAATCAAGACTATGCAGATTAATAGTAATAAGACACAGGTTTCCAAGGTTTATTATGCGGCGCAGGCCGGGGTGGAGAAGGCGAAATTGAGGTTGAGGGAATTGAAGAGTAATCCTTTGGCCGGACCTTCAAATGGCGATATTGAAATTGATGTTGGATTGAGCGAGAAAGTTAAAGTACATTGGGATATTAAAGTTAGTTCGAGCGAGGGGGACGGGAATTATTTTTATGTGCCGAATCCGGGGGAGGGGAACGCATGGGGGGATTGTAAGAGTTATGATGAGGGTGATAAAGAAATGGATCATCCTTGTTCGTGGAATAAGATTTATGTGGGGGAGACGGTGAAGTTGTAGTTATTTGTAATTATGGGGGGTTTTTTAATAATTTTTTAATTTTTTTGTTTTTTTATGGGGAATTTAAAGGGAAGTTTTTTGGTTGTGGATTTTTTTGCTTGATGGAAATTGGATTTGGAATATTATGTTAGAAAATTTGTGCTATCTTTTATATTTTAATTATGGGATATATTTTAGTTTTGTCTATAGAATGATTTTTTTATATATATTTTATTTTTTATTTTTTAAAATTTTTTTATGAAAAAGTTTTTGATTAGTGGTTTGGGATTAGGGATGGTTTTTGCTTTGATAATGGCTGGGAATTTTTTGTTTAAAGGAGAATCTTATGATCAAACTTATACTTTGGAACAGGTTATGGCTGCGACTACTGACAAAAATTATGAAGACATCACTAAATCTCCTGAGATAAGAGGATCTGCGCGATTAGAGGATTATAGATTTAATATTTTATTATCATCTACTATTTCTGGTAATTTTGCGGCTCCCGGCCATACAAAAAGATATGCAAATTTTGTGGATATTAATGGTGATGGATTAGCTGATTTTTTGTTTGGAGAAGCGATATATGATTCTCAAAATGTTTCTTCTTCTCAATTGGTAGCATATCGTTTAGCTTTATTGCTAAATATAGGTGATGGGAAATTTGTTAATGATTATAATTGCACTTATACCCAAGACGAGTATTTCGGAAAATGCGTTGATCCGGCTTATATTAAATAATATTTAAATTTTTGTTTTATGAAACGCATTTTTCTATTTTTATTGATAGTTAATTTAGGGTTTACTCAAAACTTAGTATTAGCCCAAAGTATTGAAGAGCATACGGCGGAATCTAATAATGAAATTCAGGCTGACCTGAAAGAGACGACAGAAGAAGCGAATGCTCAGAAAAAAAATTTGGATGTTAATAATAATGATTTAAAAAATATTTCCGAAAATACTGAAGAATCAGATCAAGAATCTCAGCTTAAAGATGAGAAATCACCTTCTCCTGATGAAGGAGATGAGGAGCCGGATCCAAATCAAGATTCTGCACCTCAAAAATCTCCTCAACCTGTTAATGATTTATGGAGCAATGTGAGTGGATTTAATGATTTAGCGACATTCGATTTGTTTTCAGGAGAATTTCGTTTTAAAATCCCCATTTCTGTTCCTGCTGGCAGAAATGGTTTTACGCCGAATTTGGAAATAAATTATTCCAGTTTAAATAAAAATTTGTTAACTCAATTTGGTTATGGAATGGATTTGAATATTGGCGCAGTTTATAGATTGACTAATCAAGGTACTGATAAAATTTATGATAAAATTAATAATTATGAATTTGGGGTGAAAATTTTGGGCAACTATGAAGAAATTGTTTTAATTGATGCTGAAAAAGGAGTGTATATGGATAAATTTGGCAGGTCATTTACTAAATATTATTTTGATCAGTCCAATAATTCTTGGTCAGCTGAGGATACTGCAGGGAATCGTTATTATTTTGGACAAAGTTTGAATACCCGCCAATATAGTCCTAATGATCAGAATAAAGTCTTTTTATGGCAAATTGAAAAAATTGTTGATCGTAATGGGGATAAAATAGAATTTAATTATTTTTATGATCATGAGTTTAATCAGATTTATCCAAAAACCATTAAATATGGATTTTATCCTGTAAATGGGGAAATTAATAATCAAACAAATTTATATGAAATCAGTTTTGATTATTTTGAGAGAACCGGAGGTATAATCAGTTATACAACTGCTTTTAAAGTAAGAACAAATTATCTTTTAAAGAATATTTTTGTTAAATATCGCAAGTCTTCAGGAGAGTTGGTTTCTTTTAAGCAATACGATTTTACTTATGATAATATTAACGATCTTATTTCAAAATTGATCAAAGTTGAAGAAAAGGCAGAAAATGTGTCTGATTTGTCGCCCTTGGAATTGGAATATTATACAGGTTCTTCGGCAATAAATTTATTGAAAAAAATTAAAAATAATCGAGGTGGTGAAATTGAAATGATTTATTGGCCTTCTACTTTTTATGTGGATGATGAAACAGGTGAACATAACAATTTGCCGTTTGTTGTTCAAACTTTAAGAGAAATTTATTATCGAGACATGATTACCAATTCTGCGATGCACAATGTGATAGATTATAATGGAGGACATTATTTTTTTGATAATAAAAATGTTTATGGTAGTCGTGAGTATGCCGGATTTAATAAGGTTAAAGTTGTAAATGATGAGGGATTTAAATCTCGTTATTTTTTTCATCAATCAGAATTCGCCAAGGATAATAAAAAAAACGTAAAATTGGGGGAGCATGATGATCATATTTCTAAAAAAGGTAGATTGTTTCGACAAGAAATTTATAATCACGATAATAAATTAACAGGGTTAAATCTAAATAAATGGGTTAAAGAGGATTTGAATGACGGGGGAAGTGGCAAAAAACATTATTTTGTTCATTTAAAAACGTCAATAAGCGCAGATTTTAATCCGGATGATTTTTCAAGCAATAAATATAAAGCCGGCAGTTATGAATATGATAACAAGACGGGAAATTTGATCAAAGAAACTAATTTAGGCGAAGTTACAATTAATTTGAATCCGGAGAGCGGGGAAATTTATGAGACATTGAGCGACATAGGAACGGATAAGTTAATTTCTGTAAAAAGCTATGCCGAACCAATTGGAGGGTTAAACAATTTTGTGAGCCAAATTCATAAAACAATTCTATATAAATCAGATATTACGGATGAAAATAAATTAAGGGAGGAATTAATATTTTTCGATGATTTGGGAGCTTACAAAATAAACAAGGGGAATGTAACAAAAACGCAAGCTTGGTTAAAAACAGATTATGGAGAGGTAAATAATTCTGGGAATAAAATAAAATTATTGCCAAAAGTTCAATATATAACTTTAAATGAAAATAAATATGATTCATCAAATTTATGCGGAAATTTTGGTATACCGAATAAGATTATTGATACTAATGGGAATGCTACTAATTTTGAATATGATGAGTTTTGTTTTTTCCCAAAGAAGATTATCTATCCAACTACAATAAGTAAATTTACGAAGCTTCCAATTTCGCATATTGAAAAATTTGAATATGATTATAGAAATGGACAGGTAATAAAAGCAGTTGATCAAAATAATATTACTTTTAAAAAAGAATTTGATGCTTTGGGAAGACCTGTAAAAGAATTTGTTCCACGTAATGCTGGAGAAAATTTTGTTTTAAAAACTGAGATTGTTTATAAAGATAATTTAACTAAAGAGTTACTGCCTATTTATAAATTAACAAAAGTACGCGATAGAGATGATTTGAATGAAACGGATATAAATGCTTGGCATCTAAGTTATGAATATTACGATGGTTTTGGTAAAGTTTTACAGTCAAAAATCGAAGATACTAATGATAAATGGATTACAAATAGTATAAGTTATGATTCAAGAGGAAATCAATTTAAAGCAACTTATCCTTATTTTGATGCAAATTCTAATTTTGCTCCTGTGAATTGGAATGAGCAGGTTTATGTTAAAAATTATTATGATGAAAATAATCGAATAATTAAAATTGAAAAATATACTTCAAACAATAAATTTTTTAGCTCAAATTTAACTTTATATCTACCTTGGCACTCAATTTATTTTGATGGTTTAGGGAAGAAAAAAGAATTTAGTTATGATGCCTATAACCGACTAATTAAGTTAACGGAATATAATGCTTATGACGAAAACGGTAATGCTACAAATAATCCTGAAACAAAATATTTTACTTTTTATGACTATGATTTGTTAGGAAATCTTATAAAAATTACTGATCAAGAAGGATCCGCTATGTCAACTTTTTTTGTAAATTGTAGTCGGTTTTATGTTTCATCATCATCCATACAATGTTGATCATTTGTCGTCTTAGGCACACAAGCGCTTGTGCCTT